>Ga0224508_10000185_pt1 | contig 66061 bp, 66 predicted proteins | sample SF_Jan12_sed_USG_4_FD_170157 | JGI IMG/M metagenome (GOLD analysis project Ga0224508, IMG submission 170157) | Sediment microbial communities from San Francisco Bay, California, United States - SF_Jan12_sed_USGS_21 | ecosystem: Environmental > Aquatic > Marine > Sediment | place: USA... | reverse complement strand
GTTCCCGGTGGCGTCCCGGGTGGCGTTCCTGGTGGCGTTCCCGGTGGCGTTCCCGGCGGCGTTCCCGGCGGCGTTGCGGGCAGCGGCACGGCAGGCGCGGGCGCAACCGGCGGTTTTGTCGCCGCGCTGAACAGCTTGCAGGCCAGCAGCATTCCCTCGCAACCGGTGACATCGATCGACCCGCAAAACCTGAAAGCGGCGACGCACCAGCAACTGGTTGAATTCAAGCAGCAGAACCAGCACCAGGTGAACTCGGCCGACAGCCAGACCATCGATGTCGTGTCGATGCTGTTCGATTTCTTTTTCGACGATGAAGCTCTGCCCGCGCCGATCAAGGTTTTAATCGGCAGGCTGCAGATCCCGATCCTCAAGGTCGCCATCCTCGACAAGGAATTCTTCAACCAGAAGAAGCACCCCGCGCGCAAACTGCTCGACAGTATTTCACGCGCTGCGCTGGGCTGGGGCGATAATCACAAGGATCAGTCCGCGTTGATCGAAAAAATCGAGGAAGTGGTCAACTTCCTGATCAACGAATTCGAGGAAGATATCCTGGTTTTCGAGGAAGCCTTCATCAGTTTCGAAAACTTCCTGCACGAGGAAGCCCAGGAAATCGAGGCAGCGGAAGCAGTTCTGCGGAAAAAAGAGCAGCTCAAGGATAACCAGATTCAACAGGCGCAGGATGCGGCCGGCGCCCTGGTCAGCAAACTGACCAAAAGGCACGAGCTGAGTTTCGAAGTAATCGATTTCCTGGAAACCACCTGGACCTCGGTATTGTTCAACGCCTACCTGTCGCTGGGCGAATCTTCCAATCACTGGCGCAACCTGAAGCGGATATCGACGACCTTTGTCTGGACCCTGATACCCAAGTTCACCGAGGCCGAACGCGTCAAGATCATCAAGACCATACCGGCTCTGCTACGCGCCCTGTCCAAGGGTATGGAACTGGTCAAGATCAGCACCGATGTGCAAAACCGGATTTTCCAGGTGCTGGCGCAGGAACACGCCAAGATCGTCAAGCAAACCTCGAAGAACATCGTCACCCGAGTCGATGATCAAACCATCTGGCCTGAAAACGAAGACGCCAGGGCGCTGGCCTCGTCGGGTAATTTCGATCCCAGCGAAAACCCGGATTTCGAGTTCAATGCCGACAATATCGGTGGCATAGAAGTCACTCATGACGAAATCGATGACGATTCGATTACCATTATCGACGCCACCGACACCAACGCTGTGATCGAGGATTTGAACCAGTTCGCCGCCGGCGTCAAGCAGGGCGAGATCAAGGTCGATGAAGAAATCGTAATGGCCTCGGAAGACCTGGACGATTTCGACCTGATCGAAGACAGCGAAGACTTCCTGGCGCAGGCCGAGGCCCTGGAAATCGGCTCCTGGGTCGAGTTTAGCGACTCGAACGATAAAATCCTGGTCGCGCGACTGTCGTGGAAAAGCAATGTCAGCGGCAGCCTGGTCTTCGTCAACCGCCAGGGTCACAAGCTGCGAAATATGACCGTTCACAGCTTTGCCACCGAATTGCGCTCGGGCAGGGCCAGTTGCATCGAATCCTCCTCGGTTTTCGATCGCGCGATTTACACCATCATGTCTAAAGCGCAGCACTAAGGTAGCGTTTCGCGCCGCTTTACGCGACCACGGAACCGTTCGGCACTGTTTAAGTCGAAACAGTTTTATGTTTGCAGAATAAATACATGAAATCTCGGCAATACCTGGCCATCGCCGCTCTGGCGCTACTGCTGCCGGGCTGGATTTCGCTGGCGCAGGCGGCGCCTGCAGCCAAACTCTGGGCGCGCTGGAGCGCATTCAATCCCGATTCAAGCGCAACAATTAGTCACAAGGTCTGGAATTACTGGCTCGGTCGTTACGTATTCGCCGATCCCGGCGGAATCAACCTGGTCGCCTACGGCAGCGTCACGCAAGCCGATCGCAAGCGCCTGAAAACCTACATCGCCGAGCTGACGTCGCTGCAAATCAGCAACTACAACCGCGCACAGCAGCGCGCCTACTGGATCAATCTCTACAATGCCCTGACCATCGACCTGGTGCTGGATAACTACCCGCTTTCCAGCATTCGCGACATTTCATCCGGCCTGTTTTCGTCCGGGCCGTGGCGACTGAAGCTGGCGAGGATCGAGGGTGAACAATTGACCCTCGACGATATCGAGCACCGGATTCTGCGCCCGATCTGGAAAGACCCGCGCATCCATTACGCGGTCAACTGCGCCTCGCTAGGCTGCCCCAGGCTGCAATCGAAAGCCTTTACCGCTGAAAACACCGAAGCCCTGCTGGAAACCTCGGCCACCGAATTCATCAACAGCGACCACGGTGCACGGATAGCCGGCAACAGGCTGCGAGTGTCGAGTATTTACGACTGGTTCGAGCAGGATTTTGGCGGCAGCGAGGCCACCGTGATCAGTCATTTACGACAATACGCGGTCGGTGACCTGGCGAATGCCCTCGAAGCCATCACCGGCATCGACGACTACGACTACGACTGGCGCATCAACGCACGCTGAAGGCCGTTTTTTTTCACCATTACAAATTTATCGTTAACCGGGCCGGCAAAGCGCGCTATGCTTCGCGCTGGGAACGCCGTCACAGCACATTAATCAATGAATTATTCGAACAGCTTGCGCAAAACAAAGATCGTCGCCACCATCGGCCCGGCCAGCGACTCGCCCGAAATCCTGAAGGAGATGATCGCGGCGGGCATGAACGTCGCGCGCATGAACCTGTCGCATGGAACCTACGAGCAACACCAGGCCCTGCTGGACCGTATTCGCGAAACCGCCGGCGAGATGGGCGCGCAGCTGGCCATCATGGTGGACACCCGCGGCATCGAGGTCCGTTGCGGCAAGCTCGCTGAAAGCTCGGTAGAACTGCTGCGCGGTGAAAGCTTTACGCTCTACACCGACGGGCGCGTCGGCGACGCGACAGGCGTTTCGGTGACCTACAGGAACCTGCCGGCGGAGGTGGAAGCGGGCACACCGATCCTGCTCGACGACGGCGCCATCGAACTGGAAGTCGTCGCAACCTCGGATAACGACATCAACTGCAAGATCATCCATGGCGGTTTCCTCAAGGAAAACAAGAGCGTCAACCTGCCCGACACGGAGCTCGCAGTTAACGCCGTAAGCCCCGAGTTCAGGGATGACATCGTGCGTGAAATCACCTTCGCCGCCGACAACGATGTCGATTACCTGGCGGCGTCTTTCGTGCAAACCGCCGACGACATTCATCGCATCCGGGAAATTTTCCTGGAAACCGACCGGCGCACACCAATCATCGCCAAGATCGAAAACAAGGCGGGCATCAAAAACCTCGAGGAAATCGTCAAGGCCGCGGACGGTGTCATGGTGGCGCGCGGCGATCTCGGCGTCGAGCTACCGCTGGCCGAGGTACCGGGATTCCAGAAGAAGATTATCCGCACCACGGTAATGAACGGCAAACCCGTCATTACCGCGACCGAAATGCTGGCTTCGATGGAGCGCAATCCCAAGCCCACCCGCGCCGAGGCCAGCGACGTGGCCAACGCGATTCTCGACGGCACCTCGGCGGTGATGCTCTCGGGCGAGACCGCGATCGGCAAGTTTCCGGTGCAGGCGGTACAAACCATGTCGACACTCGCGCAGCGCGCGGAGGCCTCGCTGGCCGAGTATGGCTACCTGCAGAAAACACGCATGGATCCGGTCAACATCATTCCCGAGGTGGTCAGCCAGTCGGCGGTCAACATGGCGGAAAAACTGAGCGCCGTAGCGATCTTGAGCCTCACCGAAACCGGTTTCACCTCGCGTCTGATCTCGAAGAACCGACCGGACTGCCCCATCCTGGCGGTAACCTATTCCGAGCTGGTGGCGCGGCGCCTGTCGATGAACTGGGGCGTAATACCGCTACTCTGCGAGGAAGGCAGCGACGATAACGCCAAGCTCAAATTCGCGGTAAGCCGGGCCGAAGCGCTGGGCTACATCAAGACCGGGGACGTCGTCCTGGTTACCGCGGGCACCCAGCACCGGGTCGGCGGTACCGACCTGATTCGCGTGTTGACGGTATAGGAACCCCGCCAGGTATTGTTCTGCATCAGTCTGGGGGTTACCATGGCCGGCTCATGGGTAGCTTCAACTTCATTCTCGGCGTACTGGCGATCCTGTACGGCCTGTACTATCTTGTTCAAAGAAAGATCGCGCCCGAAAAGATCGAAAAACTGCAGTCGCTAATCGAGCGCAATGGCGAAAAGATGGGAAACTCGATTCACCTGTTCGGCTATTCGATATTGCCGATTATCGCCGGTCTGCTGCTGTTACACGCCTATTTCCGGGGCTAGGACAAACCCGCCTTGCGGTAGCGTCAAATATCCCAATAAACAGTTAACTCAATAGCGGGGGGTCCCGTTCAGATTGAATCACCGCCGGCTTTCGCGCCCCGGGCGGACGTCAAACATGATTTGCCGGCTGTGCACTTGAACGACCCATTTTAGAGGCACACAGACAGGAGGCATCGAGGTTTGCCTGAAGACCTGAGCAGCTGTGTTTTAAATATTTCCGGCTATCGAGCGATAAGTTATTCTGCTCGGATAAGGCTTGCTTTGATTCTTACTCAGCTTCCAGCGAACCTGAAACAATTGCGGCCATTTTTTTTCGCCAGATACATTGCATTGTCCGCTGATCGAATCAACTCATCCGCACAAGAACCGTCTGCAGGGTACAGGGCTATACCGATACTGAGTCCAAGCTTAAAATCGTGGCCTCCGATACTGACGGCTTTCGAGGTCTCTTCGATTAATTTTGCAGCGATCCGCTCGACGATGTCGGTATTCCTTATTCCCGACAGGATAACCAGAAATTCATCTCCACCGATACGCGCCACCGTATCGACTTTGCGAACAACATCCCGAAACCGATGCGCAATAATCTTGAGCGCCTTGTCGCCATACCGATGGCCGTAATTGTCATTGATCGCCTTGAAGTAATCGACATCGAGAAACATGATCGCGCAGGTCAGGTGGCTTCGTTCCGCGGCTGCCAGGGCCTGGGATAATCGATCCATGCACAATCGGACACCCGGCAATCCTGTCAATGGGTCATGGTCGGCAAGATGCTTAAGTTTGGCTGCAATTTTCTTTTTCTCGTCGACTTCCGACTTCAGCAGTTTGACTGATCTATCGAGTTCAACCGTGCGTTCGGCAACCTTGTGTTCCAGATTGTCCCTGAGTTTCATCAGGTCAATTTCCACCCGCTTGCGCTCACTTATATCCAGAACTACGCCTATGGTCTGTTCTTCTACGCCGTTGAGAACAAGAAAGCTTTTACCCAGCTCCCTGACCCAGACTATTTCGCCATCCGGTTGAACCATTCTATATTCGACCTCCCAGATATCCCCTACCTCATAGTCTTCGTACGCCTGTTCGAGCAATTCACGATCGTCCTTGTAAACAAACTCGAAATCCTCGTTACGCGAGCGAACACTGTCGAGCAGGTAACCTTCCTCGACACCGTAGATGTTTTCCAGCGCCCTGTCGGCATAGAGAAACTTCTGGTGAACTTCATCATAGAGATAGCACCCCATATCGCCAAAAGCCTCAAAGTTCCTGATGCTTTCCTTTTCACTATTCAGAACGCTTTCAACCTGCTTCTGCAGACTTATATCGCGGATGACGCCGAAGTTTCCCCTGATCACATTTTTGTCGGCCTGAGTATAAATATTGGTTTCCTGGATGTGCCTCGTTTCCCCGTTCGGGAGAAGTATCCGGTACTCGCAGGTTACGCTCTTCCGGCTGTGTCTTTGATCACAGGTTTTCAGGTAGGGAGCACGATCATCGGGATGAATCTGGCTGACAAACTTTTCCCAGCTACTTTGCGCGCCAGCGATATTGACATGGCGCTGGCCAAACAATTGCGCATACTCCTTTGAGCAGTAGCCGAGGCAATTGTTTTTGTAATCCCATTCAAACTGCCCTGTAGAAGTGGATCTTAACGAGGACTCATTCAGCAGCTGCATAAAGCGCAACTCATCCAGTTCCGCTAACAGGCTATCCTCCGAAAAACTCGAATGGTATTGGCGGCTCTTAAGCACTCCCGGGCCTCCTGAAAACAGGCCGAAAGGCAAACCCAACGGGCAATAGCAGGCTATATGGAGCTAAATATTCCATACATCGAGTATAGTAATAACAAAATTATTATTACTCGGTTTTTAACAGAAATGAGAACCACATCCGACTTCGGGCCTGGCGCCTTAAGTAATTGATTTTTATTTCAATTAGTGACCGTCCGTATTGAGCAAAATGCCGTAGCCGCTGCTTTTGATTCGAGTAACTACGCTGATCGGTTTCGGCATAACACTGATCTCTAGCGGTATAAAATCTTTCACTTCAGCCGAGCTGGATTCCCAACATGGATTAGCGTAACTTGAATACTCGCGCCGCGCCCATAAATGGGTGGCAGTTGAAACATTGCAGAGGACCACAAATGAATTACACCATTGATCGCGTTATCGAAAACGCGGATTTCGACGAAGTCGATAGCAGAACCCGCACCGCACTATCAAATCACGGCTTCGGCGTTCTGACTGAAATCGACGTCAAGGCGACGATGAAGAAAAAGATCGACGTCGACATGGACCCTTACCGCATCCTCGGCGCCTGCAATCCCAACATGGCCCACCAGGCGATCGGCATGGAGCCGAAAATTGGCGCCATGCTGCCCTGCAACGTCATCCTGCGTGCGGTCGACGGCGGCGTCGAAGTCAGCGCGATCGACCCGCTGGCGTCGATGCAGGCGATCGAAAACGACGATCTGAAATCCGTTGCCGGCCAGGTCCGCGACATGCTGGCCGAAGTGGTACGCGAAATCTGATAAACCTGGTTCGGGACCGCTAGCCAGGCTGGTTCGCGATCGTTTTTACCAGCCCGACAACACGTTCGAGCTCTGCATCCTGGTTGTAGTAGTGTACCGAGGCGCGCACCAGGTCCGGTAAATGCCGGCGGGTGGCGTCGATTAACGTACTGCCAGGTGAACTCACACTGACGTTGATGCCTTCTTGCCTGAGCCTGGTTTCAACCTCGGTAGCGGCGACGCCCGCGACCGAAAACGTGACAATTCCGCACTTGCGCCTGCCGATATCATGCACGCTGACGCCGGCTATTTGCGTCAGCATCGATCTCAGTTTATCCGCCAGCCGAGTCACTTCCAGCTCGATGTTATCCAGCCCGATTTCGAGCGCATAATCGATGGCGCGACCCAGCCCCAGTTTGGCGGCGTAATTGTTTTCCCAGTTTTCGAAACGACGGGCATCTATACGCAATTCGTAGGTTTCGGCATCGACCCAGCTAGCCGAAAACAGGTCGATCATCGGCGGGTGCAGGACATCGAGAACGCGATGACTGACAAACAGGAAACCGACGCCACGCGGCCCGCGTAAAAACTTGCGCCCGGTCGCGCTCAGTAGATCGCAGTGTATGGCTTCGACGTCGAGCGCAATTTGACCGGCTGACTGACAGGCATCGACCAGGTAGAAAATATCGTTGGCCTTCGCCACCGCACCGATTTCCTCCACCGGATTGACCAGGCCGCCGTTGGTCGGGATATGGGTCACCGAAATCAGTTTGACACGATCATCGAGCATCGATTTCAACGATTCGACGCAGACTTCGCCATCCGCGGTTGACGGAATGGTTTCGACGACCACACCCTTTTCACGCTTAAGCTGCAGATAGGCGAGGTAGTTCGACGCATACTCGGCTTCGGCGGTCAGAATACGATCGCCTTTGTCGAAAGGTATCGCGTAAAAGGCCATCATCCAGCCAACGGTGGCGTTTTCGACGATGGCGATTTCGTCGGCGCGACAATTGATCAGTTGTGCAACCGAATCGTACACCGCCTCGATATCGGCATGTTTCCGCCGCGCCGACTCGTAACCCCCGACCGCCGCCTCCAGCTGCAGATGCTCGATCTGGGTGTCGAGCACGCAACGCGGCATCAGCGCGGCGCCGGCGTTATCCAAATGGATGCTCCCTTCCGCGGACAGCAAGTCGCTGGTGACAGCCTGTTTATCGATGGTCATGAAATCTCTCGTTTCTTAACTCGAGGGGGCGGCCGGCGCCGGAGCGCAAACCAGTTCATAGGGATAACGCTCGCTGATGCCGCCGCTGTACTCGAAAATATCCAGAATGACATCGTAAGCCGAACGGGTTATCTCGACATGCGGCGTCCAGCAGCCGAGCTTCTGGTAGCTCGAAATACAGCTCTCCAGCGCCGCCGGGGCGACGCCCGGGAACCAGGATTGCTGCAGGGCGGTAATCTCGGCGGCCGGCGCCTGCTGTAAAAACTCGCGCGTGGCCTTATAGCCGCGGGTAAAAGCCAGTGCCTCATCGGTTTGCAGCCATTCCCGGGATGCGGCCAGGCTGGAAAAGGCGCAAGGCCCGATTTGCGGACCCACCTGCGCGACCGGGCTGCCAATGCCGTCGTGCGACAACTGCTGTGGATAAGGCCCCTGCTGCTGCACGTACTGTCCCTGGCCGGCGCGAAACGCCTGGTCGATATCGTCAGCGCCGCCGGGGGTAATTGCCTGAATGCGATCGTAATCGATACCCGCGCGATGACAGGCGTATCGAAACATCGCGTTCGGCTGCCCGCCGCCGAAGATGACAACCTCGGCCCCCTCCAGTTTTTGCCAGCTAAAATCAGGGTCCGGTTCGCGCCCGGTGATGAAGAATCCATCCATCTCATTGATCTGCGCGAAGTGTCGCGGATAATCGGTTTCGCCGCGGGCGATGGCGTTGAAGGCCTGGCTTGGCGCCGATTGCACCACGTCCGCGCTGCCGTCTACGACGGATTCGGTAGCCGGTTTACCCGGCGGCGACACCGACCATTCGAACTCGAGACCTTCCTGCTTCAGAAAGCCGCCGGCCATGGCCAGGATCAGCGGCGAATAAAAAGCCGAAAACAGCGTGAACTGTATTTTTATCTTGCTCATCTTTTGTCCTCTTTGTCGGTGACTTGCGTCAGCTGACTTCAAACCAGGTCAACATACCGCCGGCCATGTGTTCGACCATATGGCAGTGGATCAGCCATTTTCCGGGATTATCCGCGATGAATTGCATCGCTCCCCGCTCGCCGCGCTGGAACAGCGTGGTATCGCGCCACAGGCCCGGTTCCCGGTCATGGATGAAGTGATGACCATGGATGTGCATGGCATGCGGCCAGCTGTTGTCATTATGCACGTCGAGGCTGATCGCGGTGCCGCGCCTGACGCGAAACAGCGGCTCGGCCGGCATGCCGACGACGCCGTTGAGCGCCCATACCTTTTGATGCTGCACCAGCTCGCGAATACTCATTTCCCTGCCCTCGAAGGTCGCGCTGCGCATGCCGCCCATGGCCCCGCCTTCCATATGCAGCGGTACATGCATGAATTCGTCCGGCAGGCGGATATGGTTGAGCGGATTCCCGGGCAGGTTGAGCGGCGCATCCAGTTTATGCTCTCGCCTGGCTTTCTCATGGTATACAAAATCGGCGATGACGTAGGCATACTCGCCAATCACCACTTCGATCGCCGAGCGTGACCCCGGATCGGCGGTCATGTCAATAATCAGGTCGGCGCGTTGCCCCGGCGCGAGCACGACGCGGCCCGACTCCGGCGTAAACGGCCTCACCGGCTGGCCATCGATGGCCACCACCGAGATTTCGGATTCGTTGAATAACAGGCTCATGATGCGCGCATTGGCAATATTCAGCAATCGCAGCCGAATACGCTCACCGCTGGCGACCTCGAAGACGGGCTCGGTTTTACCGTTGACGGTAATGAAATTGCCCAGGCGCCCGCCGTGAGACCAGTCGTGCATGGAACCGAAACTGGCGCTATCCATCTGCATGTCGCGATCCAGTCGCCAGTCGTCGATGGCGAAGACGATATCCTGGTCGACGACAGGCGGATTGTCTTCCTCGACAATCAACACGCCCGCCAGGCCGAGCGCGAGCTGGGCCCAGGAGCGCATATGCGTGTGATACCAGTAGGTACCCGCATCCGGCGGCTTTAGGCGATACTCGAACTGCTCACCCGGCATTACCGGCGGCTGGGTGATATCGGGCACGCCGTCCATCGCGTTATCGATACGCAATCCGTGCCAGTGCACCGAGGTCGGTTCATCGAGCGCATTATGCAGGCGGATAATCGACTCCCTGCCCTGAGGGATACGGATTAGCGGCCCCGGTATCGACTGGTTGTAGTGCATGACCCGGGTGGTGTTTTCAGGGTCCTCGCCGAACGCGAATTGTCCATTCGATGCAACCAGATCGAACGGTTTTGAATTCGCCTGGCCAATCGTCGGGCGCAACAGGCTGGCGCCAAGCAGACCGGCCGCGCCGGCCTTTAGGAATTGTCGACGATCAGGCATGGCAGCTAATCCTCAACCACCTGGTCCCAGCAAAGATGCAGGGCGTCGAGGCATGAGTGCGCCAGGCGAGCGCAGCGCTCCGGGCTCCAGCCCTGGATGGCGTCGACGGTTGCACTGGCATCCTTGAACGGCATTTCCAGCGTCATCACCAGCGCGCCAAATTGTTCGGCTAGCGAGTTCGAGCAGTAACTCATGTTGGCATTTCCAGCGGCATTCGTCGGATAACCGTTTTCGATCTGAAAATCAGGATTGAGGTTAGCCAGAGTCATCTTGAACAGTTCGAGCTGCCGCTGACGTTCGCCGTTCCAGCCCGGGATACCCTCGGTGCCGGCGATAAAATTGTAGGGCAGCGCTTCGTCGCCATGCACGTCAAGCGCAAAATCGAGCCCGGTTTGCCGGATCTTGTTTAATACGCAGAGCACTTCCGGGCTTTTTTCCGCGCTCGGATTGTCCCATTCGCGGTTCAGATTCGAGCCCGCCGCGTTAGTGCGCAGATGCCCGCGACGGCTGCCGTCCGGATTCATATTGGGCACCAGGTAGACGACCGCCCTGTCGAGCAGGGCATTGACTACCGGATCACTATCGTCGACCAGGCGATTGATCAATCCCTCCATCCACCATTCGGCCATGGTTTCACCCGGATGCTGGCGGGCGACGATCCAGATCTTCTTTGGCGCATCTTCATCGCCGAAACGCAGGCAGTCCATGGTCTGGCCGTCGAGCGTCATCCCCAGCGTTTCCGCCCGGCAGCGCTCGCTGGTCTGGGCAAAGGCGATCAGGTCGGCATGACGCTCCATCGAGTAGGGCGCGAAATAGGCGAAATAGACCTGGTCCTCACTGCTGTTGTGCTCGATCACCAGGTGTTCGCCATCGAAAGCGGTATCGACGCGAAACCAGAACTCGCGGTCATAGCTGGCTACCGCCCGGTAGTCCTGCCAGCCTTTGCGGTAGGCCGCGCCCGCGGCGTTGGCGATCAGGTATCGGCATTCGAGATCCCTGACGTTGGCCGCGCGAAAATAAAACCACTGGTAAAACTCGGACTGGTTGTCGCTGCGAATATTGAGCACTACCCTGCCCGGATCGCTGCTGTCGACGCATTCGATATTGCCGCCGTCGAACTGACTGGAAATGATCATCTACTTATCCCGTGTAATTTTCTGCCCTGTTTAATAACTGCCCGCAGATTAGTTTTTACTCCGCATGAAATCTGGCTGCCCGCTGTGAGAGAATACTGTATGCGCTACCTAATTTCGATTCCTTTACTGCTATTGCTCAGCGGCTGTGCCGATTTCGGCTATTACTGGCATAGCGCACGCGGACACCTGGCGGTGATGAAGCAGCGCGTCGATATCGAGGATTTGCTCGCGGACAAGGAAACCGCGGCCGAATTGCGCAAACGCCTGGCGCTGGTACAGGAGATTCGACGCTTTTCGGTAACGCGCCTGTCGTTGCCCGAAAACGACAGCTACCTCAGTTATGTCGAGCTCGATCGCCCCTACCTGATCCAGAACCTGTTCGCGGCGCCCGAGTTTTCTACTCGCCTGCAGCGCTGGTGTTACCCGGTGATCGGCTGCGCCAGCTATCGCGGTTACTACGACGAGGAACGTCTGCTCGCCTATGTCGACGAACTCGAGGCTTCGGGACAGGAGGTGCATGTCGGCAAGGTCTCGGCCTATTCCACGCTGGGCTGGTTCGACGACCCGGTGCTGAGCAGTTTCATCAACTGGCCGGACCATCGCCTCGCGGGATTGCTGTTTCACGAGCTAACTCACCAGCAGATCTACATCGACGACGATACCACCTTTAACGAATCACTCGCCTCGGCGGTGCAAATGGTCGGCACCGAACTGTGGCTGCAATCGCGCAATCAGCACCAGGCGCTGGAAAAACTGTCGAGCTGGTTACAGTACCGCGGCGAAGTTATCAAGCTGATCGAATCGACGCGCGCGCGGCTACACGAGGTCTACCAGGCCGACATCAGCGACGCCGTCAAGCGCGAAAACAAGGCGGCGGTATTTACCGACGCACGCCAGGCGCACCAGTCCATAGCCGCGAAACACGGGGTCAGGGGTGGATTCAGCGACTGGTTCGCGGGTGAACTCAACAACGCCAAGATCGGATCGATCGCCGCCTACAACTCGCAGATGCCGGCCTTCGTCAACATGATCCGGGGTCATCAGCTGGATTTCGCGGCATTCTATGAATATGTCGCCGACGTCGGCGCGCTCGACAAGAACCAACGCGACAGCTGCATCGAAGCCTGGCAGCGTCAGGATGACAACAAGCAGACCTGCCCCGCGATGCGGCAGCCATTCGCTACTGCTTCTTGAGGAAATTCGCGTATTTAGTGTAAACCGACTTGTAGTCCTCGAGGTTTTCTTCCAGCATTTCCTGGTATTGCCGCTGAAAAAACTGGCGCGCTCCGGGTAAATCCTTCTCGTAATCCTCGAGCGTGTTGGCATGCTGCGAGACGACATAAGCATTGAAGCGCGCGGCGGCATACAACAGGGCCAGGCTGACGTTTTCCTTGCTATTGGTTTCGCTACATTCGTTGGCACGATCGATAAACAAATCGACCGTGCGGCGGTAGATTTCGTCGAGTTCTTCGTCGCTAAGTGAATCGTCGGCCATGCTTAACTTCCACGGATTGAAACAATGCCGATACTAACACAGTAGAACGCCCGGATTGATCAGGATCCCGCGGTTTTACAGCCTGTGGGTCCAGACCGCGGGGCGACAAGAGGCTGCGGGACGATCGCCGGCTTTAACTGGCCGCGCGCGGTTCGAGATGTTCGGCGATCATTTCGGTCAGGCCGAGCAGCTCGACTTCCATCTCGTTGGTTTCGACACCCTCTTCCATCACCATGCGGCAATTCGAGCAGGCCGTCACCACGGCCTCGGCGCCGGTTGCCTCGATCTGGGATTTCTTTTTATTGAAAGCGGTCAGCTTCAATTCTTCGGCGCGTTCGTTGCTACTGACACCGCCACCGCCACCGCAGCACCAGTTCATGTTGCCGTGGTCGGCCATCTCGACAAAATTATCGGAGATCTGGTTCAGCAGATTGCGCGGTTGTGCATTGATTCCGCCGCGCCGCACGATCGAACAGGGATCGTGGAAGGTCAGCTTTTCGCTTTCCATGCCGGTGGTCTTGATCCGTCCCGCCGCCAGCAACTCGTCGAGCAGTTCCATGATATGCACCACCTTGAACGGGTAAGCCCTGCCGATGAAATTGGGGCCTTCCCAGCGCAGCGCAGTATAGGCGTGTCCGCACTCGGGGCTGATCACGTTTTTGACCCCGAGTTTTTCGGCGCCGGCGACAACTCTTTCAACCAGCTGACCGGCAATTGTCTTGTTGCCGATCTGCAAACCCGAGTTGGTTGCTTCGTAAGCATCGGAAGACAGGGTCCAGCTGACGCCCGCGTGGTCGAAAATTTTTGCCAGCGATTCGATATACTCGGGATAAAGCGCGATCTCGTTCGAAGACAGCAGCGCCATGTAGTCGGCGCCCTCGACATCCATCGGAATTTTCAGTCCGGTGTTTTCCTCGGCATGCTTGATGGTCGCCATCACGGCCTTCATCGTAATACCCATCGGGCTGCCGATATCGACCGCGCGCTGGGTTGCGCCAACCAGTCCTTCGGGAGAAAATCCGGCTTTCGACATCGCGTGTTTAACCTTGAAAATCATGCCGGAGATATCGACCCCGACCGGACACACCATGCTGCAGCGGCCGCACATCGAGCAACCGTCGTAAACCAGTTCTTCCCAATCGGCGAAATCTGCTTCGGTCAGCGGCTTCGATAACCCCAGCATGGAACGGATCTTGCCTCCCAGGCTGTACTCGTTGCGCCACAGCTTGCGCAGCGGCTCGGTTTTATAGATCGGCGTGTAACGCGGGTCCTGGGTCTCGGTATAAAACAGACAGGCTTCGGCGCAAATACCGCAGTTAACACAGCTGGAGAAGAAGGAATGAACCTTGCTGTCGACTTCGCTACGCAGTACTTCCAGGCCTTTTTCGAGTTTTTCGCTCATGTTTTAAGTCCTCCCTACGCGTCGACGCCGCGACGGCCGAACCAGGCGCCGGTAAAGGCCCTGCTAGGAATAAAGGTAAATGTGTGCATCAGTGCGCTGAACGGGAAATAAATCAGCCATAGCTCGACGGTAAAGCGGTGCAGCAGGCGCAGCGCCTCGAAACCTTCGAGCAGCGCGAGGCAGCCGGTCAGCATGACGACGAAGGTCAGGATTGCAGCGACATGATCGTCGGTGGTCGAAATCAGCCGCGACACCGGATTAACCATGCGGCGTAACCACAGAATGATGAGTCCAAAGAATGCGGCCTGCGCGGATACGATGAAGGCCCAGTGCGGCATTGTCGTCCAGCCGAAACCGAGCAGATTTTCCTCGAGGAACACGACGTGCGGTGCGGCGAAAAACAGCAGCGCGAACAGGCCAAGGTGAAACAGGTAACCGGCGATGTACTGGATACCGACCTGGGGCCGGATTTCCCGATGCGGCAGAAAGCGGCTGAAAACCGTTTTCAACGCGGCAGGCCCGGCCGCGCCTCGCGCAACCGATAGATCAGGCTTGCGGCTGGCAAAAATTATCGAGACCAGTTGCCACAGCACACCAAGGGAGAAAACCGCCAGTGAAAAGTACCACAGCGGTCCATCAATCAGATTTGCAATCATCAGGTTGTTTCTCTTCCGTCAGCTTCGTCTACGGAAGGCTTTCCCACCAGCCTGGCGTACTCCTCGGCCGAGACAATCAAGTCCTTTTCATGGCACTCCCTACCCCAGCGGTCATGGTGCGCGTCGGCCCAGTTAATATCGACGTAACCGGTTTTCATGCCTTCCAGCGTGCCCTCGGTGCCAATCGAGCCCATATACATGTGTCCGATCGAAACTACAATCAGGGCGAGCGCACCAATCACGTGAATTACGTGCGCTATTTCCATAATGATACGGCCCTGACCGAAGATTGGCATGACCAGGATCAAGCCGCTGACGGAAATAACGAGCCCGATCAGGATAACCATCCAGTACCAGGTCTTTTCACCCATATTGAAAAAACCACCCGAAACATGGTCCTTGCCAATGAAACCGCCACCCTTGAGCAACCAGGTCAGGTCACCTTTTTCGTAGATATTGCGGCGCACGAAACTGAAGATCATCATCAGTAGCGAAACCAGGAACAGCGGGCCGACCAGGTTATGCCCTTCCTTGCTGGCAGAGGCCATCAGGGAAAATACTTCCTTGCCGAACAGCGGTATCAGCAGTGGCCGTCCTAGCAGCAAGATTAATCCGCTGAGCGCGAGAAACAGGAACACGATTGCGAGCACCCAGTGCACGATACGCTCGTAGTCGCTAAAACGCCTGACCATGTTTCCCGACAGGCCACCCTCGATACCGACCTTGCCGCGTATAACGTAAATCAGAAAAATCAACACCAGCACGCCAGCCAGCGCCCAGGCGCTGTAGAGGGTCAGCTCGCTAACTCGAAACCTCGCCCAGCGATAGCCCTGCTCGTTGATCAGTATGCCGGCATCGACTCCCCTGACCTGGCTAACGCCATCAAGAAGCACTCCGTCGCGCTGCCTGACCGCACCCCAGAGTTCGCTTCCGGGACTAATCGAGGAAACGCCTTCAGGGTAGTTCGGTTTTTTTGGTGGACCGTCCGCCAAGGCAAACTGCGGCAATAGCAGACACAGCAGTAACAACAGTGTTTTGAATCTCACGTCTCTTTAGCCCCTGTTATTTACCGGGTTACGCAATCGCTCCTGCCCGAAAAACGATACATCCCTGTATCGATTTTTTTTCGTGGGCGAGTTTAACCGCTAATCTTGGAGTTATTGAAGTTCACACCCCAGTTAAAAGCGCTTGCGCCGCGATTGATTACCCGCTTGCGGTAAATATCCGAGATCACGTCGGCGTCACCGGAGAGCAGCGCCTTGGTGGAGCACATTTCCGCGCATAGCGGTAATTTGCCCTCGGCCAGGCGATTACGCCCGTACTTGCGAGTCTCGTCCGAGCTGTGATCCTCTTCCGGCCCGCCGGCGCAGAAGGTGCATTTATCCATCTTGCCGCGCGAGGCGAATGCCGCTTCCTCGGGAAACTGCGGCGCGCCGAACGGACAGGCGTAAAAGCAGTAACCGCAACCGATGCAGATATCCTTGTCGTGCAGCACGATGCCGTCGCCGGTGGTGTAGAAACAGTCGACCGGGCAAACCGTCGCGCAGGGCGCGTCTGAACAGTGCATACAGGCCACCGACAGCGAGCGTTCACCCTCTTCGCCGTCCTTGATCGTGACCACGCGGCGTCGATTCACGCCCCAGGGTATCTCGTGCTCGTTTTTGCAGGCGGTTACGCAGGCGTTACATTCGATGCAACGTTCGGCATCACAGTAAAATTTCATTCTAGCCATTTTATTATCCCCCCTGCTCTAAGCTTTGCTGATGCGACAAAGGCTGCACTTCGATTCCTGCATCTGCGTCACGGAATCGTAGCCATATGTCATCGCGGTGTTTGCGGCCTCACCCAGCACGTAGGGATCGGCTCCTTCCGGATACTTGTCCCGCAGGTCCTTGCCCTGCATGTGCCCGGCGAAATGGAATGGCATGAACGCCACCCCGGAGCCCACCCGTCTCGTTACCATCGCCTTGACCTTGACCTTGGACGCTTCGGCGCCCTCGACCCAGACGTCGTCGCCATCCTTGATGCCGTTATTATTGGCGTCGCGCGGATGGATTTCGACGAACATGTCCTGCTGCAGTTCCGCAAGCCAGGCGTTGGAGCGGGATTCGTCGCCACCGCCTTCGTATTCGACCAGGCGACCGGTCGTCAGGATGATCGGATAGTCCTTGCTGAAATCGGTTGCCTGAATCGATTTGTATCGGGTCGGCAGACGCCAGAAAGACTTACGATCCTCGTAGGTCGGATATTTCTCGACCAGGTCACGCCGCGACGTGTATAGCGGCTCTCGGTGAATCGGCACCGGGTCCGGGAAAGTCCAGACCATCGCTCGCGCCTTGGCGTTGCCGAAGGGCGAACAACCGTGCTTGATGGCAACTCGCTGGATGCCGCCCGAGAGGTCGGTTTTCCAGTTCCTGCCCTCGGCCGCTGACTGTTCCTCCGGCGTCAGGTCGTTCCACCAGCCCAGCTTCTTCAACACCTTGTCGCTAAACTCGGGGTAACCGTCCTTGATCTCGGAGCCCTTGCCGTAGGAGCCTTCCGCCAGCAGGTTAGTGCCGTTGCGCTCGACGCCGAAGCGGGCACGGAAGGTCAAGCCGCCGTCGGCCACGTTTTTCGACGTGTCGTACAGGTTGGGCGTACCCGGGTGGTTCATCTCGGGTGGCCCCCAGGATGGCCACGGCAGGCCGTAGTAGTCGCCATCGGCGGGTCCGCCTTCGGCCTTGAGCGTATCGTAATCGAAGGTGCCCCAGTTCTCCTGGTGCTTCTTCAAACGCTCGGGGCTCTGTCCGGTGTAGCCAATGGTCCACATGCCGCGGTTGATTTCGCGCAGCACGTCTTCGACCAGCGGCTCTTCTTCGTTGACCTGGATGTTCTTGAACATTTGCTCGTCCAGACCGAGTTTTTTCGCCAGCTTGTACATGATGACGTGATCCGGCAACGATTCGAACATCGGCTCAATGACCTTGGACCGCCACTGGAACGAGCGGTTGGATGCGGTCACCGAGCCGTAGGTTTCCATCTGCGTGGAAGCCGGCAGCAGGTAAACACCGTCCTTACGATCGGGCATGACCGCGCTCGCGGTCGGATAGGGATCGACGATGACCATCATCTCGAGCTTTTCCATCGCCTTTTTCTGCTCGACGCCGCGGGTCTGGCTGTTGGGCGCGTGACCCCAGAAGAACATCGCCTTGAAGTTATCCTTCTGCGCAATGTTTTCCTTGTCCTCGAGCACGCCGTCGATCCAGCGCGACACCGGAATACCCTTGGTGTTCATGACGTGAACGTCTTTACCCTTGCTCTGCTCGTAGCTGCCGCTGTCGAACTGGCCCTTGACCCATTCGTAATCGAGGTCCCAGACGCGCGACCAGTGCTTCCAGGCGCCGCCTGACAGGCCGTAGTAACCGGGCAGCGTGTTCGACAGTACGCCGAGATCGGTCGCCCCCTGCACGTTATCGTGGCCGCGGAAGATGTTGGCGCCGCCGCCGGAAACGCCCATGTTGCCGAGCGCCAGCTGGAATGCGCAGTAGGCGCGGGTGTTGTTGTTACCGATGGTGTGCTGGGTACCGCCCATGCACCAGATGAAGGTGCCGGGACGATTGTCCGCCATCGCCTTGGCGGCGGCGAAAACCTGCTCTTCCGGCACGCCGGTGACGTTTTCGACTTCCTTCGGATTCCACTTCTTGACTTCCTGCATGACGTCGTCCATGCCGTAAACGCGCTGGCGGATGAACTCCTTGTCTTCCCAGCCGTTCTCGAAGATATGCCACAACATGCCCCAGATGATGCCGACGTCGGTGCCGGGACGAATCTTGAGGTAATGGTCGGCGTGCGCCGCGGTTCGGGTGAAACGCGGGTCGATGACCACCACCGGTGCATTATTCTCTTCCTTGGCCTTGAAGATGTGCTGCAACGCGACTGGATGCGCCTCGGTCGGGTTGGAGCCGATCAACAGTATCGACTTGGAAAAGTGGATGTCGTTGTAGGAGTTGGTCATCGCACCGTAACCCCAGGTATTGGCGACGCCAGCTACCGTGGTGGAGTGACAGATGCGCGCCTGGTGGTCGACGTTGTTGGTGCCCCACATGGCGGCGAACTTGCGGAACAGGTAAGCCTGCTCGTTGCTATGCTTGGCCGAACCCAGCCAGAACACCGAATCGGGTCCCGACTTTTCGCGGATATCGAGCAGCTTGTCGCCAATCTCGTTGATCGCCTGATCCCAGGAGATCTTTTTCCACTTGCCATCGACCAGCTTGGTCGGGTACTTGAGACGGCGCTCGCCATGGCCGTGTTCGCGAATCGCCGCGCCCTTGGAGCAGTGCGCGCCCTTGTTGAAGGGGTGGTCAAAAGCCGGCTCCTGCCCTGTCCAGACGCCATTTTGAACTTCGGCGATAATGCCGCAACCGACCGAGCAATGCGTGCAGATGGTCTTCACCTGCTGAACATCGCCACCGGCGGTCGAGGTCGCCGCTTTGGACTTTTTCATCATTACCGGTGACACCGTGGTCGCCAACGCGGCGCCACCGGCCATCAGGCTCGAATTTCTTAGAAAGGTACGGCGGTTTATCGCACCAGGGACAGCCTTGCTAGGGCTTATAGCGGTGGTTTTGTCGACCGTACAGGATTTCTTGGTTAATTTTTTCATGTCGCTCCCCCTTCAGGCTTAAATATCAGCAGATTTGTAATAGTCGAGAACATGCTGGGTTAGCTGGTAACCCTTCTGACCAGGTTTTTCCGAGGTATCGGTGCTGACTTCGGCAATGGCTCTGGTACTTGCCATGGTTGTGGCCGCCACGCCTGCTCCGACCAGGGTGGACTTTTTGATAAATTCTCTGCGTTCCTTGTCCTTGGGCTGTCTCTTGTTTTTCACTTGCTTCTCCTCCACAGGGTATATTCAGAGTTTGGTTCGGTATTTCATGTGTCAACTACGCATCGACAGGTATGCTTGCTCCAGTTCGATAAAAGCTGCGCCAAAGCGCGCAACCGGTTTGTAAAATTCAGCCGATCGGGCCTTGCCCAGATCTGTAAAAAACAGCTTCAACCAGGGCTGCATGTGTTTTTCGAAGAAATTCTGCTGCTGGTCAAGGCTGATAGCGTCGGTAATCATAACAGAAAACACTTCAAAAATCGCGGCCGCGTGATCTTCCGGCTCGCGCGTGTTCGCTTCGCGCTCGAAACCCAGCAGCTTCAAATCGTTACGCAAGTCGCTAAGTGGTTGTTCCATCAGGAATCCTGTCATGTACCAGGATCCAAAAGGCACCACTTCACCCTTGCCGATGCCGATGAACAGCGCGTTGTATTCGTCCTCGAGTTGATCTGAATCAACTTTACCGGCGACGGCGGCCAGCTCGGACATCGCCTGCGTCAATTCGTCCGGTTCGGCATCACCATCCGGTGACAGCTTGCACAGGTGTTCCAGCAGCGCCTGCTCCGGCGCCGCACGCAGCATGGCCGCCAGCAGGCCGTAGGCGGCGGCGCGGTAGCGTTGTTCGTTTTCAATCATGGCGTCATCGGCCGTCATCCCAGTCTCCTTCTGATTCATGGTTACTGTCGAAAACCCTTGAGCGGATCGAATTGCCCGCCCATGGCTTCCGGGTCCTGGACGATATCGGCTACCCGGCAGTTGTCGCACATCTTGAGCCGGTCGAGCGCGCGTTGATTGCCGAACATGTGGTGATCCTTCAGTTTTTCCTGCATTTTATTGACCACCGAGGTCGGTGCAAAGGGTTTTCCGCAGGCAATGCATGCAAACGGGGTATCCCGGTTCAGCGCGCGTGCGCGGTTGCGCAGTTCACGATCGAATAGCAAACGCGGAGCGAGACTGACCGCGTCTTCCGGGCAAGTCTGTACGCAGGCGCCGCACTGCAGGCAGTTACTCTCGACGAAAAACACTTCGGGCACTTCGCGATTTGAACCGTCCTGCAGCGCATTGCCGGGGCAGGCCCCGACACAGGCCATGCATAGCGTGCATTGTTCGGCCTCGATGAGCACATCGCCGAACGGCGCGCCTGCCGGCAAGACAACCTGATCGGCCTCTGGTTTCAGCCGAGTCACCAGGTGATCCAGCGCCTGGTAGATGGCGTTACGCTTTTGCAGCGGCATGTCGTGGATCGCGGCTGAAACAACCTTATCGCCATCGACCTGCGGCAACGCCTCGTCCTCCAGACAGATCGTCACATAGGCGGAACCCAGCCCCAGCTCGGCGAGCAGCGCATGCAGCCAGTCCAGCTGACGGCGCAGGTTGTCGAGCGAGCTTTGTGGAACCTCCGCGTCGGCAACCAGAACCACCTGCATCGCACCGTAAGCCAGCGCCGACAGGCATAAATCCATACCGACACTGGCCAGTTCCTCGACCGGTAGCGGTAGCAGGTTGTCATAGGCCTGCAGATAATGCTGTGGCGAGTAACTATCGCCATGGAACAGGATGACGGGATTGGCGCCGCCATGCTGGCGATAGGAATCGAGCATGTCGCGCATTCGCTTGCCGTTATCGCGCAGGTTCGGATACAGGTAACGAATTGCGCCAGAAGGGCACACCGTAGCGCAGCTGCCGCCGCCCTGGCACAGGTTGAGATCGACCTCGATGCGTTCGCCAATACTGTGAATTGCTTCGGCCGGGCAGGCATCGATGCACTGCGTGCAGACAGTTTTACCGTGAACCCCGTGGGCGCAAATCGACGGGTCGTAATCGACATATTTCGGTTTTTCGAACTCGCCGACCAGAGCTTCCAGTTCCTGCTCGAGCTGCATTCGCTCCCACTCGGCCGGCGGTGCATGAAAATATCCCGGCGGCGGCATTTCGCGCGTGATCAACGGGTTGGGGTTTAAATCGATTACCGCGTCACCGGGGTGAGTGACCGTGTTGCCATGCGCATCGGTGACGGTCACCGTGTAGGCGCCCAGATAACCTTCAAGCTGAACCTGCCCGCTGTCGCATTCGATGCGATTTATCTCCAGCGTCGCCGGCAGCTGGTCGCATTGCTTCAGTGTCTCGGCATCGCCGAGCGCGATCAGCTTACCGCTGGAACGGTAACTGATCAGGCTGGTAGGCTCGAGGGCGAAGCTATCGCGCAGGTCGAGCGCCTGCCGGCGCGCTTCGCTATTGCTCATGTTCTTTTTCCTGGTCGGCATCGACTTGCGCTTCGGCGCTGGCGACTGTTACGGACTGCGATTCGAGCTCGTCTTCGTCGTCGATATCCTCGTCATCGATATCCTCGACTGCATCCAGATCGGCCTGCTGTTCTTCAAGCTCCTGTTCCGCGGCGAGCTTTTCACGCTGCTTCTGCTCCTGCACTTCGATCCGGTGCCTCATATCGGCGGTAACGATATCGCCCAGCTTCTCGAATGTGGTGTAGTCCTCGTCGTATTCGTCGAGTCCATCGCGAATATTGAATACCGGTGCCTTGAACAGCTTGCGTAAAGCCAGATTGCGCAATTCGTCACTGACACCGGCGGACATGAAACCGCTGAAATCGGAGTCTTCGTTGAGCGATTCGATCGGCGGCATATCGGCATCGGTAAGCACAGGTTGCGATTCCGCCTCGGCCGCGAGCGCGGTTTGTTCGATTTCATTTTCGACCGGCAGCGCCGCTTCCGCTATCGGCTCGGCCAGCTCGGCTTCATGCTTGCGCCGCGACCAGCGCGACAGTACGGATTCCTTGCTGTCCCGAGTCATGACTGCTTGTCCAGCGGTGCGCGCGCGGGGCGCTCGGTTTCACGCCAGTTTTTGAGTTTGCGCTTGGTCTTCTTGATCGCAATGTAGTGCGTCAACACGTAAGCCTCGGCCCACTGGTAAAGCTCGGAAGGAATCGGCACCGAGTAGATTTGCTCATCGCCCTCGAGATAGGCATGCACCTCGTCGAAGCTCAACGACACCAGGTAGGGCACCGGCAATTCGTCGCTATCGTCGGGCTGATCGGCGACAATGAAACAGCCCGGCTCGGGCGACATCAGGTTGTGATAGTAGCTTTCGCATTCGTCGAGGTGCAGACGAAGCTCCAGACCGGTAATCATGTAGTGTTCGACCTGGCCAGTCTGGTAAACCAGGCTGACCGATTTTTCTTCTGCCTGATCGCGCACGACAACACCGATCGCCTGATACTTGAAATCAGCCCAGGGATGCGACGAAGGCTGCTTCTCCATCAAAACCGCCAGGTTCATATGCCCGGGCAAATCCCGATCGAAATCCTTCAGTTCCACTTGTTCCATCGTTTGCTGTCGATACCACGAAAACAGAACTTCCAGTTATACCACAGCAGGGACTTGTTGGTGCAACCACAGCTTTTACAGGGTTAATAATAACGGGGAATGCTGCAGGGTCCCTTCGAGGGGGGTTAGAGCATAATGCCGGCTTAATTCGCGGCAGTAGAATACGGGTGGCGGCTGGCTTGGTTCTCCCGGGCGGCAGCCGATGAAGTTGTTTGCGACTGCCTGAGTATGGACAGCGTGCCGGACTGCTGTGACTTCAGTGACTCAGCCTTTAGGTCGCAAAAATCTCCCTCGGCTGCCTTTGGGATGTTTCTCTGGAGCCATTCCCGCGTAAGCGACGGTCCGACGTATTGAAATACTACTATCGAAATCGGGCTTCTTTCGAGGGCGCTGGAACGCATGGAATGATGCTCGGGGGCGGCAACCGATGAAGTTTTTTGCGACTGCCTGAGTATGGACACCGTACCAGACTCTTGTGACTTCAGTGACTCAGTCTTTAGGTCGCAAAAAACTCCCTCGGCTGCCTTTGGATATTTTGTCGGTACATTTTTATGGAGTCATTCCCGCGCAAGCGACGGTCCGACGTATTGGAATACCGCTATCGAAAGCGTGCTTCCTCGAAGGGCGCTGGAACGCATGGAATGATGCTCGGGGGCGGCAACCGATGAAGTTTTTTGCGACTGCCTGAGTATGGACACCGTACCAGACTCTTGTGACTTCAGTGACTCAGTCTTTAGGTCGCAAAAAACTCCCTCGGCTGCCTTTGGATATTTTGTCGGTACATTTTTATGGAGTCATTCCCGCGCAAGCGGGAATCTTGTAACAGGGGCTTTGCAGGTGCCGCCAGATGCTCCGGCGCCAAACCGGCGCTTTCGCGGGTACCTAAAGTTGCTCGAGCGTGAAGGGTCGTTCGTTGTTGAGCGAAGGGATACGGTCGCGCACCTTCGCCACCTGGTCGAGATCGATATCCGCGTAGATAATACCCGGCTCGGCGCCGCCGTCGGCGAGAATTTCACCCCAGGGATCGATGATCAACGAGTGACCGTAAGAGTAACGCTTGTCGGCATGATGCCCGCACTGGTTGGGCGCAATGATAAATGCGCCAGTTTCGATGGCGCGGGCGCGTACCAGTGTATGCCAGTGCGCCTGACCGGTGGTCTGGGTAAAAGCGGCCGGAATGGTGATGAATTCCGCGCCCGCCTGCGCCAGCTCGCGGTAGAGCGCACCGAAACGCAAGTCATAACAAATCGACAGCCCCAGCTTGCCGAAGCGGGTTTCCACCGTGACCGCCTTGTCGCCCGGCGCGATGGCGTCCGATTCGCGATAGGCCTCGCCGTTTTTCAGTTCGATGTCGAACATGTGCAGCTTGTTGTAGCGCGCACGAATTTCACCCGTTTCATCGAGCAGGAAGCAGCGATTGAAGATACGCTCTTTTTCCAGAATCAACTGCGAGCCGACCAGGATCATGACGCCGTGCTCACGCGCTTTGGCGCGAAACGCGGCCAGACCGATATCGTCGGCCTCGCCATAGGTCAACGCCGGTATCTGCTCGTTGACCGGCTCGATCAGGCCGACCGTTTCCGGCAGGGCGACAAATTCGGCGCCGCCGGCAACGGCATCATCGATTGCCTCGCATACCCAGCCGACATTGGTCTGTATGTCGCGCGTGGCGGTGTTTTGCACGCAGGCAACGCGGAACTTGCTCATTACAGCTTTGCCATCAAATCAGGCTCTCCGGATCGTGGAAATCGTAGCCGAGATCATGCGCGACTTCCTGCTGCGTGATCTTGCCCTGGTGCACGTTCAAACCGTCGCGCAACCAGCGGTCGTCCTTCAGCGCCTGCTGGTAACCCTTGCCGGCGAGTGCAAGCACGTGCGGCAAAGTGACGTTGTTGAGCGCGTAGGTCGAGGTGCGCGGCACGCCGCCGGGCATGTTGGCGACACAATAATGTACCACATCGTCGACGATGTAGGTCGGCTCGGCATGGGTGGTTGCCTTCGAGGTTTCACAGCAGCCGCCCTGATCGATGGCGACGTCTACGATGACCGCGCCGGGTTTCATATCCCTGACCATTTCGGCGGTTACCAGTTTGGGTGCTTCCGCACCCGGGATCAGTACGCCGCCAATCACCAGGTCGGCATCCATCACGTGACGCTCGATCGCATCCTGGGTCGAAAACACGGTATTGGTGCTGCGTCCGAACTGTTTCCAGTGCGCCTCGATGGCTTCCGGGTTGCGATCGATGACCCACACGTCTGCGCCCATGCCGACCGCGATGTGGGTAGCGTGGGTACCGACCACGCCGGCGCCGAGTATGACCACCTTGGCCGGATCGACGCCCGGCACGCCGCCGAGCAGCATGCCGAGTCCGCCGTGCGGATGCTCGAGGCAATAGGCGCCGGCCTGGATCGCCATGCGTCCGGCCACTTTCGACATCGGCGCCAGCAACGGCAAGCCGCCGTGCGGTGAAGTTACGGTTTCATAGGCGATACAGGTGGCGCCACTGTCCACCAGATCTCTGGTTTGCTCCGGATCGGGAGCAAGGTGCAAATAGGTAAAAAGCACCTGGCCTTCACGCAGCATCGCGCGCTCGACCGCCTGCGGTTCCTTGACCTTCACCACCAGCTCGGCGCGGGCAAAGATTTCTTCCGCGCTATCGATGATCTCGGCGCCGATTTGTGCATACTCGGCATCACTGACACCGATGCCTTCGCCGGCATTGACCTGCACCATTACCTGGTGCCCGTGCTTGATCGCCTCGCGCACGCTGGCCGGCGCCATGCCGACTCGATACTCGTGATTCTTGATTTCCTTGGGTACGCCTATCAACATAATAAAACCACCATATATGCAGGGTTAAAAAAACGCGAAGGTAATCGAGCTCTACGCGCCAGGCTAGTGCCAGCCATACTAATTTGCTGGGCCAGCAATACGGCATTACAAATTTTTTCAATCTTGCTAGAATAGTTCGTCCCATGTCAGCGACGCCTACACAAAATCAGCTCATCGACCGTTTCGGTCGCACCGTCAGTTACGTGCGCCTGTCGGTTACAGATCGCTGTGACCTGCGCTGCGTTTACTGCATGCCCGAAAAGATGAAATTCGTGCCGCGCTCGCAGCTATTGACGCTGGAGGAAATGGAAAGCGTCGGCCGCGCCTTCATCAAACTCGGCGTCGACAAGATTCGTATCACCGGCGGTGAGCCGCTAGTGCGGCAGAACATCATGCAGCTATTTCGCAACCTCGGTGAAATCGACGGCCTGCGCGACCTGACGCTGACAACAAATGCCACCCAGCTGACCAAATACGCCCGCCCGCTGAAAGACGCCGGTGTCACGCGCATCAACGTCAGCCTGGATACCCTGAAAGCGGACCGCTTCCGCGAAATGACCCGCATCGGTGATTTGAAAAAAACCCTGGACGGGATCGACGCGGCCATCGCCTGCGACTTCGAACAGATCAAGATTAACGCCGTGGTTTTGAAGAACCACAACCACGACGAAATCCTCGACCTGGTGAACTATTGCATCGACCGCGGCATCGACGTCAGCTTCATCGAGGAAATGCCGCTGGGCGAAAACGATCATCACGACCGCGCGGTGTCCTATTATTCCAGCGACCAGATCCTGCAAGACCTCGAACAACACTTCGAGATGGTGCCGAGCACGATGACCACCGCCGGCCCCACGCGCTACTACCGCTTGAGCGATCACGCAAACACCCGTGTCGGATTTATCTCGCCGCACAGCCACAACTTCTGCGAAAGCTGCAACCGCGTGCGCGTAACCGCCGAAGGTCGCTTGCTGTTGTGCCTGGGCCAGGAGCATTCGCTCGACCTGCTGCACGTGATGCGCGCCCACCCGGGCGAGTCGGAGGTGCTGGAACAGGCGCTGATCGGCTCGATGCAGATCAAGCCCAAGGGGCATGACTTCAACCTCAACTCCCAGGAAATTCTGCTTCGCCATATGAATCTGACCGGAGGTTGATCTCCATGGCCTCCAGCCGTCAGCGGCGCCTGCCCGAGCTCACCGACGCCGGTCTCAAGGCAACCGCCAACGTGGTAGCGCGCAATGAATTCGGCGACGCGGTGGAAGGCGATATCGCGGTCGAACGCGCGCTGACGATTTACCTCGACAAACGCGAAATCGTAACCCTGATGACGCTCGGCAATCACCCTGAACTGCTGATTCTCGGCTGGCTGCGCAATCAGCGCATGATCGAAGACATCGACGCCATCAAGGCAATCCAGGTAGACTGGGAAACCGAATCGGTGGCCATCGTAACCCGCGGCGGCATTGACAACCTCGACTCAAAACTCGACCGCAAAACCGTGACCACCGGCTGCGGACAGGGCACCGTGTTTGGCGATTTGATGGAAGACATCGATGAAATCGCGTTGCGCCAGCCGCCGCTCAAACAGTCGTCCATCTACGCACTGCTGGCTGCGCTCAACGAGCATAATGAAATCTACAAAAACGCCGGCGCCGTGCACGGCTGCGCGCTATGCAGCGAGGACGACGGGATCGAGCAGTTCATCGAAGACGTCGGACGACACAACGCGGTCGACGCCATCGCCGGTCACATGTGGCTCAACGATGTCGACGGTGACGGAAAACTGTTCTACACCACCGGCCGGCTTACCTCGGAAATGGTCATCAAGGTCGCGCTGATGGGCATTCCGGTTCTACTGTCGCGCTCAGGTATTACCGCGATGGGACTGGAAATCGCGCAAAAGGTCGGCGTCACGCTGATCGCGCGCGCCAAGGGCCGCCACTTCCTGGTCTACCACGGCGGCGATACTATCGACTACGACCAGGTCCCGCCGCAGAGACCGCGTCATCCGCAAAAAGAAAGCCGAAGTTCGCCGGACTGACTCGATCGGGGTTGCGCGAGTAACAAAATACGCCGGCGATCGGAACTGCAGGCCAGGGCCGATTTGATTCGCATCGCCGTCACAGGAGATAAACTCCCACAGCAATCGGGTCCGCCCGATCACAACGCTAATACCCTCACCGAGCGCAATGCCTTCGTCACGGCTGGTTTCAGTCGCCTTCGCAACACAACTAATAAAACACACATAGCCCGTCTTCACCGCAGGGCTGACCCATATTCCCGACACTGCTCAGGCGAGCTTGATCCACGTCATGTCAGCTTATCTCAACAAACGAAATACCATTATATTAATTATGGTTTTGTTAACATGAACTCCCGGCTTACGAGGTATTGTCGATGGCCTTGAAACCATTTAAATCGAACCGCATCCTGCAGGCAATGATCCTGTGGCTGGTGACTGTATGGATACTTGCCGCGATCGACCCGCTTTACCCGCGCGACTGGCTGCTGGAAAACCTGCTGGTGATCGGCTGGAGCGCGCTGCTGGTTGCGACCTATCGCCGCTTCCAGTTTTCCAACGTTTCCTATGGGCTGTTCATTGCTTTCCTCAGCCTGCACCTGGTGGGCTCACACTACACCTACTCGGAAACGCCGTTCGGCTTCTGGATGCAGGACTGGTTCGGCTTCGAGCGCAATCACTACGATCGCATCGTGCATTTCTCGTTCGGTCTGCTGATCGCCTACCCGATGCGCGAAATCCTGTTACGCACCGCCGGATTGAACACCGCCTGGTCCTACTTCATCACGCTAAACTGCATCATGGCCTTCAGTGCGATTTACGAAGTCATCGAGGCAATCACCGCGGTCGTCGTCAGCCCGGAGCTCGGCGCCGCCTACCTCGGCACCCAGGGTGACGAGTGGGATGCGCAAAAAGATGCCGGACTCGCCTTTCTCGGCTCCATGGCCGCTATGTCGATTACATGGGCCTGCCTGCGCCTGCAGCGCGGCACTCCTGGCTAAAATTTGAAAGGAATCCTCAACAACAAGATGGCAGATTGAATCGTCTGTTATGTCATTCCCGCGCAATCGGGAATCCGGCAACAGATTTGCCATGCAATATCCCGATACGTCGGGCAGCCACTTAGGCGGGGATGACGGCCTTACAGGGTTGAGTCTGTTACTTCTCGCGCAGCCGCGGCATCAGCTCGACCAGGTTGCAGGGGCGGGTACGGTAATCGAGCTGGGTCTCGATCAATTTGGTCCACGCGTCCTTGCAGGCGCCGGAGGAACCCGGCATGCAGAAAATGTAAGTTCCGTTGGCGACGCCGGCGATCGCGCGCGACTGCAGCGTCGAAGTGCCGATGGTCTGGTATGACAGCGCGCGAAAGGTTTCACCGAAGCCATCGATGATCTTGTCCAACAACGGCTCGACCGCTTCCGGGGTGCCGTCGCGGCCGGTCACCCCGGTACCGCCGGTGGTTAAAACCACCTGCAGGCTTTCATCGACGATCCAGCGCGAAATGACTTCGCGGATTCGGTACTTGTCGTCCGGCACGATCGTTTTTTCGGCGAGCCGGTGACCGGCCTCGGTCAGGTAATTCACCAGCAGCGGGCCCGACTTGTCAGTGGACTCGTCGCGGCTGTCAGAAACCGTCAGCACCGCGATATTCAGCGGAACAAATTCACGCGCTTCGCTCATTGCATTCAATACCGGATTTCGTCTTCGATCGACAGAGCGTCGTCGATCAGGTCGCATTCGAGCGTCAACTTCACCCGCACCGGATTCCCGTCCAGGCGGCCCTCGGTGTTGGCAAGATCGACGGCGCGCTCGATTTCGCGCTGCGACGTGATACCCACTTTTTTCAAAAACTTGCGAATCGACATATTTAGCGCTTCTTCGTCCATTGCTTCCTCGATTGATATTTACCCAGAGCGGCTATTTTACCTGTTTTGCCTGATCGCCCCAATGAATATTCGACGCGACCCGCCGCATGTTGATAAACTGCGCTACCCGTTTTATTACCCAAAGAAAATAAATGAGCCTCTCGGTAGAAGACATTACCGCGGTCATCCTCGCCGGCGGCCAGGGCCGGCGCATGAACGGCCAGGACAAGGGCTTGCTCGAGTTCAACGGCGAGACGTTGATCGCAATCCTGCTGCGCGAGCTCGAGCGGCAGGCGGTCGCCACCGTGATCAACGCGAACAGGAACCTGGATCGCTACCGGGCTTACGGCCCGCCCGTGATCAGCGACCGACTGCTGGACTACCAGGGGCCGCTGGCCGGTTTCGCCAGCGCGATGGATTTCGTCGACAGCGACTTCATCCTCACCCTGCCCTGCGACGGTCCGCTCATCGCCGACGATTATGTCGCGCGATTCATCGACAGCCAAAAACAGTCGGGGGCGTCGATCTGCGTGGCTTTCGACGGCGAACGCCTGCAACCGGTGCATGCACTGATGCGCACCGATTTGCTGGCAAGCCTGAACCAGTTTCTCGACAGCGGCGATCGCAAGATCGACCGCTGGTACGCACTACACGATTACCAGCGCACCGATTTTTCCGATTGCGCCGGCATGTTTCGCAATATCAACACGCCATCGGACCGGCAATCCCTGCAAGCAGAACTATGAACAATCCATCTATTCCAATTCTCGGCTTCAGCGCCTGGAGCGGCACCGGCAAGACAACCCTGCTGCGGCAACTGATCCCGGCGCTGAAGGCGCGCGGCCTGCGGGTGTCGGTCATCAAACACGCGCACCATCATTTCGATCTCGATTTCCCGGGCAAGGACAGCTACGAGCTACGCAAGGCGGGCGCCGACCAGACGGTCATCTGCACCACCACGCGCATGGCCACGATTACCGAGTTCGAGCTACCCGAGGAAGAGCCCGATCTGTGGCAAATCATCTCCGCGCTCGATACCAAACGCGTCGACATGATCCTGGTCGAGGGTTACAAGGACATCAAGTTCCCCAAGATCGAACTGCATCGCGCCGAACTGGGCAAACCCTATCTATACCCGCAGGATGAAACCATCATCGCGCTGGCCTGCGATGGTAATCCGCCTGCGCAACTCGGGATTGCGCTGCTCGATATCAACAATGTCGAGGCAATCGCCGATTTCATTTACGACAAATTCAGTGCCGGCGGCACGGCCTGATTTATTCGTCGTACCCGACTGCTTGCACGGCTTGAAACGGCATCGCATGCTGACGCCGGAGCCCGCCCGCAGTCATTCTCAAACTCGAAGCACCGATGCAATAAACCCGGGACCGCGGCTGTTGGAAAAAATTCAGGCCTTGCCGCAGGCGGGACATTCGGGATTTTTCGGCAGGGTAACCCCGCGCCATTCCATCGCGTAGGCGTCGAACAGCAGCAGGCGATTCACCAGCGCCTCGCCCTGCCCGGCCAGGATCAGCAGGGTTTGTATCGCCTGCATGGTGCCGATGACGCCGACCACCGGCCCCAGCACGCCTTCGAGTTCGCAGGATTCCTCGGCGCCGTAGGCATGCGTGTAGAGGCACTGGTAACAGGCGCTGTCGGCCGCCGGCTGGTAATTCATAATCTGTCCCTCGAGCCGAATTGCGGCGCCGGTTACCAGCGGGGTCGCGGTTTCGACACAGGCGCGATTGTTATCGAAACGGGTCGGGTAGTTATCGCTACAGTCGAGCACGATATCGACCGACTCGACAATCCGCGTCAACTCGTCGCTCTCCATCTGGTAGGAAATCATCTCGACTTCACAGTCGGGATTCAGCGAGTTGACGGTTTGACGCCCCGATTCGACCTTGTTTTCGCCGACCGAGTCGTTGCGGTGAATAATCTGGCGCTGCAGGTTCGAGGTTTCGACAATATCGTAGTCGGAAAGCACGAGCTTGCCGATACCCGCCGCGGCCAGGTACATCGCGGCCGGCGAACCGAGCCCGCCAACGCCGACGATCAACGCACTCGCATCGAGAATAGCCTGCTGCCCTTTTTCACCGATCTGGGGCAAACGGATATGGCGCGCGAAGCGATCTTTCTGTGACTGATTCATCCGCCACCCTTGTGGAAGTACTGATGGAAACGATGAAAAAAAGCTTCGCGCAGGGAATCATCGGCGTGCCGGAAGCTGAACTTGACCGCCAACACCGGCAAATTGAACAGGCCCAGTTTTCGGGGTGGCATTTCGCTAACGCTGATCTCGAGTTCGAAGGCCTGGTCAAGGTGCGTGACCGCCCAGCAATGGCGGCCCGTTTCCGACGCGTCAAAGTCGCTACGCGCGCCACTGAACGGACCGAGCAAAACCCTGCCGAACTCGTCGGCGCCGTAACCCATCTCGTACTCGACAAGAATGGGCAAGGCTTCGGTGTTGGCGTTCATCGAATCGTCAGGCGCGGGTCACCCGCCGGCCACCGGCGGCCAGATCGAAATCACGTCGCCTTCGGCCAGCTCGCGGCTATCACGATCTTCGCCGCAGTTGACGAAATGACCGTTTACCAGTACCAGGTGAGCCTCGTCCTCTGATATATGGAATTGCTGGATCAGGCGGCTCAGCGTGATGCCGTCGTCAACCTTGACCTCGCGCCTGAAGCGGCTCTTGCCCGGCGGCAGATACTTCATCAACGAGGCGTAAAACTCGATGTTGATGTTCATACCGGCCTAGTGGTACGAAAGTTCCTGCGTGCAGGCGACATAAGCCTCCATGATCGCGGTCGGATCCTTCATCAGGCGCTGTTTCCAGTCGCCCAGGTGAATTTTCGATTCGATCAATCCGCGCAACACGCCTATATGCTGGGTTTTGCCGACGCTGCTGGCGCCAACCAGGTGATCGCCGTCGAACTGCAGGTTGATGTACTGGAATTCGTCCGGATTATAGAGCTCGGCGCTATCACCGCCGTCTACACCCATCCACAGGCCGAAGGAACAGGAAATCAGGCCAACCGTATCGAGCACGTTCATGTTCAAGGTGCCATGGTGCTCATCGCCCTTCCCGGCCATGTTGAGCGCGGCGATGCGCCCGTGATCGGTCGCGGTCGGCTGTATCGCCTGCACCTCGAAATTGCCGGTGGAAAAATCGACACCCTGGGCGACATCACCGGCGGCATAAACGTCCGGGTTGCTGGTCTGCATGCGCCGATTGACCAGAATACCCTGGTCGACGTTGATATCGCTACCCTCGATCAGGTCGGTATTCGCCTTGACGCCGGTGGCGGTAATCACCAGCGCCGCGTTCAGCTTGCCGCCGTCGCTCAAAGACACCTCGACCTGGCCGTCGCCGTTATCGCTGATGCCATCGACACTGCAGGAGCTGTGTACGTCGATGCCCTTGTTTTTACACCAGGTCTCGAGTAGACCACCGGCCTTGTCGTCGAGCATGCGTGGCACCATGCGGTTACCCATTTCGACCACGGTCAGATTAACCCCGCGCTTGACCAGCGCTTCGAGGATGATGCAGCCGATGAAACCGGCGCCGATCAGCACCACGTTGGAGCCCGACTGCGCCAGCCCGATAATGTTGCGCGCATCCTCGAGCGTCCAGCAGGAGCTCACCTGTGGCAGATCGAGACCCGGAATCGGCGGGCTGATCGGATGCGATCCGGTCGCCAGTAACAGCTTGTCGTAAGCGCGACTGCTGCCGTCGGCGAGCGTTACCGTTTTACCCCTGGTGTCGATTTTATCGACTTTTTGCTTCAACACTTCGATATTCTGCGCACTGAAATGCGCCTTCGGGTCGCGCAGGTAGGTGCCGGATTCGTCGATATTGTTGATCAGGTAGTAGGGAATCGCCATACGCGAGTAAGGCGGTTCGGGTTCGTCGCCGATAATTACGATATCGGCTTGCGCGTCGGCCTTGCGCAGGGTCTCGGCGGCGACGACGCCGGCCGGGCCTGCACCAATAATGATATGTTGCATGATTGTATGCCTTTAACTGAAAACCCCCTGCCGTTTCGCGGCAGGGGGCGTTTGATTACAGCGAAAGTCGCTTACGGGTTTCGTCCGGAATCTTGCCGTCCGGCGTCCAGCCCCTGACCTCGTAATACTTGGGCAACATCTCGCCGAGACGATTGACCTGACCCTTGGTCGGGCCATCCTTGATCGCTTCCTCGAGCAGTCGCTTGGGCAGCTTGTCGTCATCGGCGGTGAAACCGGCCGCCTCGTTGAACAGGCGCTCCATGTTCCAGATGCGCTCACCGGTTTCGAGACAGTTCTCCACGCTCCAGTCGCCCTCGCAGGCGGCGTCGATCTGCGGCGCGATATTATCCATGCCCCAGGCAAAGGTGGTGAAAATGCACAGACCGGCGGAATCCACCAGCGCGGTTGCGTCCTGAAAAGCCTTCACCAGTTCCGCCTTGCCGTCGGTATCGTTGAGTTCGGTCTTGACCGGGATACCGAGCACCTCGGAAGCGATGGTGTAGCCGCGCAGATGGCAGGCGCCGCGATTCGAAGTCGCATAGTTGAGACCGATGCCCTGAATGCCACGTGGATCGTATGCCGGAAACTCCTGGCTCTTAACCGTCATCGACAACTCCGGCTTGCCGTACTTTTCGGTCAGGCGCCTGGAACCGAGCCCCAGGTCGGCGGAAAATTCACCACCGCTGACAAACTGCTCGGTCAACGCGACAAATGCCTCGGCATCGCCGAACCTGAGCTCGATGCCGCCGGTTTCCTTGGTGGTGATGACACCGTCTTCGAACATTTCCATCGCCGCGGCCACGGTGGCACCGTAGGAAATCGGATCGAAACCGTCTTCGTTACAGAGGAAATTAATGTAGGTTATCGCGTCGAGGTCGTCGACTCCGGTATCGGCGCCAAGCGACCATGCGGCTTCGTATTCGAGTCCGCCGGAAGAACCATGATACTGCGGCTTGTCCTTGACCGAAAAGTGCGTCGGATCGACCGTGGAAATACGGCCGCAGGCGATAGTGCAGCCGAAGCAGGCACCATTGGTAGTCAGGTTCGGCTTGCCGTCGCTCTTGCGCGGTTCGGCCATCGCTTCTGCAGAAATATTCTCCGCACCCTTGAAACCGACGTCGCGCATGTTGCGCGCCGGCAGGCCGCCAACGCCGTTGATGACGTTCATCAATACCTGGGTTCCATATGCCGGCAAACCCTGTCCGGTAACGGCGTTTTCGGCGAGAACCGCCTTGCCGTCGTTGGTGGCCGTGACGAAAGCGTCCGCGTCGTCCACGTTACCGATACCCTGGGTGCCGCGTACCGCGACCGCTTTCAGGTTTTTGGAAGCCATTACGGTACCGACGCCGGAACGCCCCGCCGCGCGATGCCTGTCATTCATCACCGCCGCATACAGGCAGCCATTTTCCGCGGTACGGCCGATACAGGCCACACGCATTTGCGGATCCTGGTGCGTAGCATGGATAATATCGTCGGCTTCCCAGGCGCTCTTGCCCCACAGGTGTTCGGCAGAACGCAGTTCAGCCCTGTCGTCCTGCACCAGCAGGTAAACCGGCTTGTCCGACTTGCCTTCGAAAATGACCATGTCCCAGCCGGCATATTTCAGCTCCGCGCCAAAAAAACCGCCGGAATTCGAACAGGCGATGGCGCCGGTCAACGGCCCCTTGGTGATGACCGAATAGCGTGCCGAAGTCGACGCCATCGTGCCGGTCAGCGGCCCGGTGGCAAAGATCAGTTTATTGTCGGGCCCGAGCGCATCGCATTTCGGATCGACTTCCTCGCTCAGGTATTTCGACGCCAGTCCGCGTTGGCCCAGATATAAATTCGCCCATTCCATGTTGAGCGGTTCGGAAGTACAGCTGCCTTTAGAGAGATCTACCCTCAAAATTTTTCTTGTCCATGACATGATTCATTACCCCCATTATCCAGCGGTTGTTTCGGCGGACGGCAGGCTCTTGGACGCCGAGGCCATCATACGGTCGTAACCGGTCCAGTCCGCGTCCACGTAGGTGATCGCGGCGGTCGGACAGGCTGCCGCGCATTGCGGATCGCCACCACAGAGATCGCACTTGACGACCTTGCCGGTAGCCTGCGAGTAGTTGATGGTGCCGAACGGGCAGGCGATGGTGCAGACCTTGCAGCCGACGCACTTGTCGTCGGAAACAACCTTGGCACCGGTCGCCATGTCGACGCTGATCGCGTCTACCGGGCAGGCGCGCATGCACCAGGCTTCGTCACACTGGGTGCAGGTATAGGGTGCAAATCTGCCCTCGTGGTGGAAGGTGAATACCTTGATGTAGGATCGCGATGGATTGAAGGTCCCGGTGTGCTCGTAGGAGCAGGCCATTTCGCATTGAAGACAGCCGGTACACTTCCCCGGATCGATGTTGAGGGATTTCTGCATTGTATCCTCCGATTGTGTCGTTATTATCATTCCCCGGACAACTGCGCTTTGATCCAGATGGAACGCCTCAGTTCAAGCCGTAAAAGTACCACTGTCGCCGAAGCATTTATAGCCCCAAAGCCCAATTTTCATCGGCTTTTACGCGCTGGCAGCAAATCAGGCTGAAAAATATCGCTTTACCCTCTACCATTTTGGCTGCGTCTATGCCTCAATTAAAGGTCTGCTTGAAGTAACATTGTCTCAATGAACGATAAAATCTCCTCCGAACCGAATTGCGCCGACCCCACCGATCCCGCTTCGATCAGCGTGGCCGAGGCGCTCGAACGTATCGAGCAACGCGTGCTGCCGGTGCATGCCTGCGAGCGGCTGCCGATCCGGGAATGCCTGGGACGGGTAAACAACGAAGCCGTGAAGTCACCGCACAGCGTCCCGCCGCTGCCCAATTCGGCGATGGACGGCTTCGCCGTGGCCATCGACAGCCTGCAAAAGGACGGCATTACCGAACTGGATGAAGTCGGCGCGGCCTATGCCGGAAATCCGTTTGCCGGCAGCTGCGCCAGCGGTCAGTGCGTTCGCATCATGACCGGCGCGCTGATTCCCGAGGGCACGGATGCGGTCATCATGCAGGAACAGGCCGAGATCGGCGATAACGGCAAGATCCGAGTAGACGCCGATCATCGAGTCGGGGAAAACATTCGCCAGGCCGGCGAAGACGTCAAACAGAACGAGATGGTGATCGAAGCCGGGGTTCGCCTCAGCCCCGCCGATCTCGGCGTGCTGGCCTCGCTCGGCATCGGTCAGCTGCAGGTCAAGCGCAAGCCCGTGGTGGCTTTCTTTTCCACTGGCGACGAGCTGGTGCCGGTCGGCGAACCGCTCGAGCCGGGCAAGATTTACGACAGCAACCGCTATAGCCTGCACGGCATGCTGTCGCGTTTGTCGGTCGATATTATCGATCTCGGCGTGGTCCGCGACGACCTCGACAGCATGTGCGAGGTATTGACCCGGGCGTCGGCCCAGGCCGACCTGATCATCAGCACCGGCGGGGTTTCGGTGGGCGAGGCCGACTTTATCAAACCGGCACTGACGGAACTGGGCACCACCGAGTTCTGGAAGATAGCCATCAAACCCGGGCGCCCGCTGACCTTCGGCCAGATCGGCGCCAGCGTATTCATGGGTTTACCCGGCAACCCGGTGGCGGTAATGGTTACCTTCAGCCAGTTCGTGTTGCCGGCAATCGAGGTACTGTCCGGGGCCCGCATGCGCCGGCCATCGCTGTTTCGGGCGCAAGCAATGGAAGCAATGCGCAAAATACCGGGACGCACCGAATTCCAGCGCGGTATCGCCAGCCTGGACGAAAACAACCGCTGGCAAGTCGTTAAAACCGGCAAACAGGGTTCGGGCATCCTGACCTCGATGAGCCGGGCGAACTGCTTTATCGTACTACCCGACGACAATGCCGGCGTCGAAGCCGGCGACGAAGTCAGCATCCAGTTGTTCGACTGGTCGCATTAATCGTCATGGCCGACATTCTTTACTTCGCCAGTCTCGCCGAAATGCTGGGCACCAGGGCGGAACAGATCGACCTGCCATCCGGCTGCAACACCGTCGACGACCTGGTCGCGGTTTTACGCGCGCGCGGCGAACCCTTTGCCAGCACTTTCGACGGCAACATTCGCATACTGGTCGCGATCAACCAGGAAATGTGCGAACCCTCGGCAGAAATCGCCGGTAACGACGAAATCGCCTTTTTCCCGCCCGTCACCGGCGGCTAAGCGCAGTTTACCGACAGGCCGGCTGCGTTTTTTACCGATCTGATTTTTTTAACGGCAAAATGCTTTCACAGGCCCGCAGGTAGTCGGCGCTTTCCTGGTCATAGCTCGCCAGCGGCTTGCTCTGCAAAAAAACAAGCCGCCTGCGTTTGAACCTGCAGGTCTCCAGCTCCAGTTCGGCCTTTTCCGCGTCGTTCAGCGTCTTTTGGTTGACCAGTTCATAATAGCGTTCGGAATAGGCGATTTCGTCAGGCTGGGATCTTTGCAGCAAACGAGTTCCGAATAGCATCGCAACAAACAGTATCACCAGCAACACCGTTGCCACACTCGGCAGGTAAAAACCGCGCGTCAATACTAGAGAACCGCCACCACAGATCACTTTGCCGCCTGGACTCATGCAACTAGCGGGCGCTTTGTCAGTTTCACGACGGGTTCCCTTCGCTTCGCGGCTTTGAAGATTCAGGCCTGGCAACTGACCGCGTTCTGGGTGTATTCACTCAATCGCATCAACTCGCTGCTGTCCTGCAGCACGCTGTCGATGTCGATGCGCCCATGCTGCAATATCAGGCGGTCGTGAAACTTCTTGAAATAAGAATCGAACATATGCCCGCCGATGGTGGCAATGGCGTAAAAGGCGTCATCGGCCGCGTCATACTCGAGCTCGATAGCCGCCAGCGGCTGCGGCGCCGGGCCGCCCAGCACCTTGCCGCCATGCGCGGGATCGTAGACGCTCTTTTCCGAACAGCAGTAAATCACGCCGGATCGCTGCTCGATTTCATCCTCGCTGTTGCGAAAACGCGTATCGCTGTGACGGTAGTTTATAAAGCTGACCGTCGGTGCGGGATGGCTCATCTTGTGCGCACAGATCGCCGAAAACGCGACCACGGAGTCATTCGGCCCCGAGCCGCCCTGCCAGCGATAACGCTGACCATTTTTCGTTTTTAAATGGGTCCTGGATTTAACCGATTTGCCGAGGTCGATCAAAAAACACGGGGTCGAAACGAACGGATAGTGAAACAGGTAGGTTTCACCGACATCGAGCGTCGACGCCCTCACCGGCTGGTGTGAATAGGGGTCCACCAGGGCGACTTTGGCATAACGCTGATAAACATTGTGCCCCCTGGCCAGAAGTTCCGGGCTGGCGGTTATTGCGGCGACCGCAGACGCACAGAGCTTGACGAATCCTCTTCTTTTCATGCTGGACAGTCTCCTCGATAGCTGACACGAGCGAAAAAAGTATAAGTCATAGACTTCGCCGAAGCTAACCCGATCCTTTTCCGCCCCCTCGTCGCTGGATACAGCCATCCTGCCGCGGCCGCGACTGCCTCGAATAAATCGGCGGCATCATACTTAATTTCGGCGAATGTATTGTATCGCCGCTGTTATTTGCACAAAATCGGGCCATGCCCGACCTCGAACAAATTCTCGCCGATATCCACAACAGCGAAACCAGCCAGGCGGCGCGGCGTGACTGGAATCCCGGCTATCAGGGTGAAATCGATATCCGAATCGCCGACGACGGCAGCTGGTATCACCAGGGCCGCCGGTTCCAGAGAGATTCGCTGGTCAGGCTGTTTGCCGGTATTCTGCGACGCGAACAGGACGACTACTTTCTGGTCACGCCGGCCGAAAAATTGCGCATCGAGGTCGAAGACGCGCCTTTCGTCGCTACCCTGGTCGAACGGATAGAGGACGGTGGGCGGCAGGCGATCGTTTTCACAACCAATATCGGCGAACGCATCGTGGCCGACGGCGATCACCGGATTCGGGTCGAAGTCGATGCCGAAAGCGGCCAACCGAGACCCTATGTGCACCTGCGCGACGGGCTCGAGGCGCTGATCAGCCGCGGCGCTTTTTTCGACCTGGCGAACTTCGCCGAAGAACGGCAACGTGACGGCTCGAATTATTTATGCGTCACCAGCCTCGATCAGACATTTGACCTTGGAACCACCGATGAGTAAAAAAGGCACCCATGACTACCAGGATGATCCGCGCAACGCGGAAATCCTGATCGATATCAATGGCGTATTGTTTAGCCGCGACCAGGCGAAGGTGTCGGTGTTCGACAGCGGCTTTGTGCTCGGCGACGGCGTCTGGGAGGGATTGCGGGTGCACAACGGCAGGATCGCGTTCCTCGAGCAGCACCTGGATCGCCTGTATGAAGGCGCCAAAGCGCTCGACATGGATATGGAAATCAGCGCGGCTGAACTGGGAGACCGGCTGTATCGCCTGCTCGAGAAAAACAGCATGTCCGACGGCGTGCATATTCGACTGATGGTGTCACGCGGCGTCAAGGCGACACCCTACCAGGATCCGCGCATCACGATCACACCGCCGACCATCGTCATCATCCCGGAGTACAAGCAGGCCTTGCCGGAAACCGCGACCCGCGGCGTTCGCCTGTTTACCGTGCACGTGCGCCGCGGCTATCCCGACGTACAGGATCCGAAACTCAACAGCCATTCGAAACTGAACTGCATTACCGCCTGCATCCAGGCCGCCAAGGCCGGCGCCGACGAAGCCCTGATGCTCGACCCGCATGGTTTCGTCGCGACCTGTAATTCGACGCACTTCTTCATCGTGCGCAAGGGCGAGGTCTGGACCTCGAGCGGGGACTATTGCCTGGGTGGAATTACCCGCGGCAATGTCATCGCCCTGTGCCAGCAGAACGGCATCCCGGTATCGCAGAAGAACTTCAGCCTGACCGACGTCTACGGCGCCGACGAAGCTTTCGTCACCGGCACCTTTGCCGGGCTGGCGCCGGTGCGGGAAATCGACGGCCGTATCATCGGCGACGGCGAACGCGGACCGATGGTCGAACAGCTGCAGCAACTGTATCTCGACATGCTCGAGCACGAATGCCGTTGAACCCTGTGCGCATCGCGATGTGGTCGGGACCGCGCAACATCTCGACCGCGCTGATGCGCGCCTGGGAAAATCGAGACGACTGCGTAGTCTGGGACGAGCCGCTCTACGGCTTTTACCTGAATGCGACCGGCATTCCGCATCCGGGCGCGGCCGAGGTGATCGCCGATCAGGGTACCGATGCCGAAGCCATTATTGCGCGCTGCATCGGTCCGATTCCGGGCGATAAACAGATTTTTTACCAGAAACACATGACCCTGCACCTGCTGCCGCAGCTCGATCGCGGCTGGCTGTCTTCTCTGGCGAACTGTTTCCTGATCCGCGAGCCAGAAGCTGTCATCGCGTCCTATGCCGCGGTTCGCAGCGAAGCAACGCTGGACGATATCGGTTTCGTGCAGCAGGCGGAACTGTTCGAGCAGGTTTACGATCTCGGCGTCGGGCTCCCGCTGGTGATCGACAGTCGCGAGTTCCTGCTCGATCCCGAGTCCATGCTGCGCGCGATCTGCGATCGCCTCGGGGTCGAATTCCAGCCGCGAATGCTGAGCTGGCCGGCGGGTAGACGCGACAGCGACGGCGTGTGGGCAAAGTACTGGTACGACTCGGTGTGGCGCTCGACCGGTTTCGCCGCATACCGGCCACGAACCTACGACCTCTGCGCGAAAGATCAGCGCATCGCGTCACTGGCCAGACCCTATTACGAACAGCTCTATGAGCATCGCTTACGGCCATAGTTTGCAGGCGTGTTATTACAAGCCGAATTTATGCAAAATTTCTAACAGATTTATACCTTTCACCGCACTACTCATCAGAGTACACTTGATTGTCCGGCAGTAATGATTCCCAGTATGGCTGAACCGCAAATATTAACGCCGGCTCCCGGCAGCAGAATCGTCATGGACGAAGCCGAGGTCATTCTATTCGGCCAGCCCCCCGAAGTTTTAAAAGGCCTGCTCAGGGAAGGCGTATCGCGCTTCGATACGCTGGTGCTGACCGACATCCGCGAAAAAACCGGCTCGCTGCTGAACAACCTCGAATTTCCGCTTTATTTCTTCCTGTTCTTTTCCAGGGGCCTGGCGGAAAAACGCAAGATCAACCTCGTTGGCGACCGTGACTCGATCAGCCACGCCATGCGCCTGTTACGCTTCACCCTGCTCGGACCCACCCGGCCGGAGCTGGAACGCTGGCATACCGAGGAGGGCCTGAAAAACGAGTGGCTGGCGGTTTGCGAAGCTCTCGCCCTCAAAACCGAAAACGGCGGCCTGATTCAGATCGAGGATTTTTTCATCCCGGTCCCGTTCGAGAACAATCTTGCCGTGGCCGGCGATTTCGCCATCGAACGCAAGGGCGTCGACCGCTATCTGGTGTCCAACCGCGGGGGCGATGTGTACGTCGACCTCAACGACGGCGAAGCGGTGGAGCCGCCCTACCCGGTGCCTACCGACTACGTCCCCGGGGGGCTGACCAAGATGGGCATCGAGGTGCTCGGCGGTGCCTCCGGATTCTCCACCACCGAACCCTGCACCGGGCTGGCGCTATGCTATAACGGCGACTACCTGCTAATCGACTCGATTCCGTTTCTCGATCAGCACCTGTTTGCGCGCGGCATTTCCAAGAACCAGGTATCGGCCGTATTCCTGACCCACCTGCACGACGACCACTGCTCGATGTTCCCGCTGATGGACATGCCGCATCGGGTCGAAGTCATCACCACCCAGGAAATTTTCAACATGGCGATGGAAAAGCTCAGCTGCAGCCTGGGCTGGAAACTCGACACGGTCACCGAACACTTTCAATTGATCAAGGTCAACCCGGGTGACACCATCAATTATTACGGCCTCAATATCGAGGTGCACAACACGGTGCACAGTATCCCCACCATCGGCGCGACCTTTTCAACCGTGCACAAGGGACAGTTTCGAGACGTCTGCATCGTCGGCGACAATCAGAACATGAGTGCGGTGCGTGAAATGGGCGAATCCGGCATCGTGCGCGCCGAGACCATCGAAAACCTGGAGCGCCTGTACAAGCAGAATTTTCATCTGCTGATCGCCGATGGCGGCGCCGGCGAAATCCATGGCGACCCGACCGACGCGCTCGATTCCGAAGCAGAACGGGTTGTTTTCGTACACGTCGAGGAAGTTCCGGAAGCGTTGCAGACCACTTTCTCGCTGGCCAGCTCCGGCAAACGTTACACCTTGATCGAAGGCGACAGCATGATTTACACCTCGCAGATCAACCATTACCTGACCCTGTGGCTGGGACAGCCCTTCCCCAACCGCTGGATGCGCAACCTGCTCGCGGAGCAGGAAATCTACCGTTACAACACCGAAGACGTCATCATCGTGCAGGAAGCGGTTACGCACGGCTCGGTTTACCTGATTCTGACCGGTTACTGCGAGGTCGTGCGCGTCGAGGAAGGTACTCGCGAAACGGTGGCGATGCTGCAGGCGGGTGACGTCATCGGCGAAATGGCGATCCTGACCGGATCCGGCATTCGCAACGCCAGCGTGGTCGCCAGGACCCCGGTTACGGTCTGCGTTTTCGCCGAGGAAACCTTCCGTAACTTTATTCGCCACAGCGGCCTGCAGGCGATGCTGGAAAATCGCTGGCTGCTGCGGCCGGTGATCAAACTGTTGCCGCAGTTCAACGAACTGTCATCCACGGTGACCGACAAGATTTCGCGCATCGCCGAGTGGAAGGTCGTCGAAGGCGGCAATACCATGTGGCTGGACGAAGCGCATATGTATATTTTCGTCGAAGGTCACGGTTCGATCGTTCACCAGGACGGTGGCGAGGAAAAAATCGTCAACGGCGAAGAGCTGGGCTGGCGCGCCTACACCGACAACCGATCGGTCGAAATGACGGCGTCCACCGACTGCGGCCTGATATCGATTGACGCCAACGCTTACCGAGAACTGCTTAAAACCACGCCCCAGCTTAACTACCACACGCGCAAACGCCTGACTATCGAAGGTGACGATATGGTCGACTGGTTACTCGGAGAAGTAGCCATATACTAGTTCTCGGCAAGGCCTGACGATCGCAATTACGAACATTAGATTGCAGCGCAGCCTTAACAATATGTGCTTCCGATTTTTGTAAAAAACCGGTATAAACTCAGCCTCGTTCAGGGAGACTGAAAATGAAAAATCGCTTTCTGCTCACAACCTTCCTGGTGCTGTCCGTACTGCTGGCATCGACAAAAGGACAGGCGGCGGAGCTGAAGGTGGCTTATGACGCCGAACCGGAAACGCTCGATATCCATGAGCAGCTGTCGAGTAGTGTTCTGCAGCTGTCACACATGTCTTTCGACCCGCTGATCCGCTGGACCAGGGACCTCGCCTTCGAACCGCGCCTGGCCACCAGTTATGAGCGTCTGAACCCGACCACGGTACGTTTCAAGCTGCGCCAGGGCGTCAAGTTCCATAGCGGCAACGGCATGACCGCGGCCGACGTCAAATGGACTTTCGACCGTCTCAAGCAGAGTTCCGATTTCGACAGCATTTTCGCCAAATTCACCGAACTCAGGGTAGTCGACGACTACACCGTCGACCTGGTGAGCAGCGGCCATGATCCACTGGCGCTGCATAACGCGACCTACATCTTCCCGATGGACAGCAAGTTCTACAGCGGCACTGACTCCAACGGCAAGGACAAGGCTGCGATCGTCAAGAAAGGCGCTTCCTTCGCCTCGACCAACCTGTCCGGCACCGGTCCTTTCAAGGTCAGCTCGCGCGAGCAGGGCGTCAAGATGGTGTTCGACCGCTTCGGCGACTACTGGGATCGGGACAGCTCGGGCAACGTATCGAAAATTATCTTAACCCCGATCAAGGACGAGCAAACCCGCGTCGCGGCGCTACTTTCCGGCGAGGTCGACTTCATCGCCCCGGTATCGCTGAACGACTTCGGCCAGATTCGCTCGGCCAGCAACGTCGAGCTGATCACCCTGCCCGGCACACGTATCATCACGTTCCAGATGAACCAGCAGCGCCGCCCCGAGTTCCGCGACCAGCGCGTGCGCATGGCGATGGTACACGCGGTCAACAACGAGGCGATCGTGAAGGGAATCATGCAAGGTTTCGCCACCGCCGCGGCGCAGTTCAGCCCGCGAGGCTACCTCGGTTACAATCCGAGCCTGAAACCGCGCTTTAACCTCAGGCTGGCCAGACAACTGATGAAGGACGCCGGTTACGGAAACGGTTTCAGCATCACCATGATGGCGCCCAACAATCGCTATGTTAACGACGAAAAGATCGCCCAGGCGGTGGCTGCGATGCTGTCGAAGATAAACATCAGGGTCGATCTGCAGACCATGCCGAAAGCGCAATACTGGCCGGCCTTCGACGACCGCATCGCGGACATGATGATGATCGAATGGCACTCGGATACCGAGGACAGCGCCAGCTTTTACGAGTTTCTGGCGATGACCCCGGATCAGAGCACCGACACGGGTCTATACAACTCGGGCAACTACTCGAGCGACTTTGTCGACCAGATGACGGTCAAGGCCAATGCCGAGACCGATTCCGGCAAGCGTGCAAAAATTCTGCAGGATATCGAAACCAGGATCTACCAGGACGCGGGTTTCATGCCACTTCACTGGCAAAGCCTGGCATGGGCAGCGCGCAGGGGCGTCAACGTCGAGCCGATCGTAAATGCATTGAACCTCCCTTACCTGGGTGACCTCGTCATCGACTAGATCGAACCGACGAAAGGCATTACAAAACCTATGGAGTCATTCCCGCGTAAGCGGCTGTCCGACGTAGCGGAATCCTGTAAAAACCGTAAATTGATTCCGGGGCGCAATACTGGTTACATGGCCCGGTATCGTGCCGCCGAAACTCTCTACCCGATTGTCAGGCCCACGCCGCCTCTGCTAGCATTTCGACGCAAGGAGACCGTCTAATGCCGCGAAATATTCTGTTTATCATGTGCGACCAGCTGCGCTGGGATTATCTTTCCTGCTACGGCCATCTGAAGCTGCACACACCGAATATCGACGCGCTCGCCGCGCGTGGCCTTCGTTTCGACAACGCCTATTGCCAGGCGCCCCTTTGCGGACCATCGCGCGCCAGCTTTTATACCGGGCGTTACGCATCGAGTCACGGCGTCATGGCCAATTCCGACCCAGTCCGACTCGACGATCTGACCATCGCCGATTATCTGCGGCCGCTGGGCTATCGCAGCGCCCTGGTAGGCAAGGCGGACAATCGCAAGGATCCGGAAGTGATGTCCGCGTTCGGCGTCGATCCCGAATCCAGCTATGCTCGCGCCGCCGCCTGCGGCGGATTCGAGCCCTTCGACTGGCACGAAGGACTGTATCCCGACGCGCTGTTACCCGAAGACCATGCTTACACCGCCTACCTGAATCGGCATGGCTATGCTGGCAAAAATCCGTGGCAGGACTACGCCAACAGCGGTGAAGACAGGGATAAAAATATCCGCTCGGGCTGGCGGCTGCGTAATTCGGTTTATCCCGCCCGGGTCGCCGAAACGCATTCGGAAACCACCTACACCACCAATCGCGCCATCGATTTTCTCGAACAGCAGGACGGGGATCAGCCCTGGTGCCTGCACCTGTCCTATATCAAACCGCACTGGCCGTTGATCGCGGCAAAACCCTATCACGACCTGTACGCCAGAACCGATGCCCAGGCGGTAACGCGCGACGACAGCGAGTTGCATAATCCGCACCCGGTATACAGCGCTTTCATGGAACAGGAGTTTAGCGAAACCTGGGCTCGCAGCGATGTGCGCGAACAGCTGATCCCCGTTTACATGGGCCTGGTGAGGCAAATCGACGATCAGCTCGGTCGCCTGTTCGACTACATGAAACAACGCGATCTGTTCGATAACGCCATGATCGTTTTTGCCAGCGATCATGGCGACTATCTCGGCGATCACTGGCTCGGCGAGAAATACCTGTTTCACGAGCCGTCGGTAAAAATTCCGATGATCATCGTCAATCCGAATTCAACCGCCGATGAAACCCGCGGCAGCGTTAGCACCCGCATGGTCGAAGCCATAGATCTGCTGCCTACCTTTATCGAATTTGCCGGCGGTAATATCAGTCACGAACGCGTCGAGGGTCATTCGCTGATGCCGCTGCTGCGATCGCATAACGCGCCCGCGGACTGGCGCCAGTTTGCGGTCAGCGAGATCGATTACTCGGAAACCGGCGCCCGTGACCTGCTGCAACTGGCGCCATACGAATGCCGCGCGATCATGGTGCGCGACAAGCGATGGAAATATATACACCACAATTGCTTTCGCTCCCAGTTGTTCGACCTGCAGCGGGATCCAGACGAATTAACCGATCTGGGCGACGATCCGAATTACGAAAAGATCCGCCAACAGATGCGCCAGCTGATGATTGACTGGCGTTGCCGCCTGAAACCGCGAATCGGGGCGCCCTACGACAACCTGGCCGCGGTAGGCCCCGGGTACGACGAAGCCCGCGGTATCGTCATCGGCCGCTGGTGATCGCTGAACAGGGTAAATTTTGATGCGCATACTGATCCTTGTCGCAGGTTTGCTGCCGCTGCTATTCGTTCAGGTCGGAGCCAGGGGACTGGACCTGCATGCGCTGTGGGATGACCGCTGCGCCGAGTGTCACGGTCATTCTGCCGAGTTTGCGCGTAAATACCTGACCATCACCGGCGGACTGCTGCAGGGACGCCATCACAAACTCGACCTGCACAAGTTTCTTCAGCACCACTATCCACCGGCCGGGGAAGTCGATGCCATCTATCAAATGCTGCTCGCGCAAACGAGCACGCCACCGCGCTTCAGCGACGAGTGCGGAAATTGCCATAACAATGCGGCTGAATTCCTGCGCAAATCGATGATCTTAAAAGACGGTGAACTGAAAACTCGCAAGTCCGGAGATTCGCTACAACTGTTCCTGCAAAACCATCGCCAACTGACCCGGGACGATATCGAATTCTATATGGGCCTGTTCACTCGTCTCGCGCGGGAAATCTATCGTCCCTGATCCCTGCCTCGCCCGCGCAGGGGCGCCCGGTTTCTCAAGCTTTAATTCTGATTCGCGCAACCCCGGCATGTCAGCAAATAATTTCACGGCTGCGGGATCTACTGTGCCGATTACTGGAAATGATAATAGGTCTGGTTGAGGAACTCGACCACGTCGTCCACGTCTTCATCGAACCAGGCGAGTTCGAGCGAATCCTTGCAGAAGCGCACCTGCAGACCGAGGCGCTCCATAGAGCGAACATTCCGATCGTCGCGGGTATAGATGTTTTCCTGGTGGCAACCGGTGCAATTTTCAAAATGCAGGTCGTCGCCATTTTCGATGTCGGCAGCCTCGGCCTGGACGACAAAAACAACCGCGATCAATGCCAGCTTACAATTCTTCATATCTTTCCTCATGATTCTTATAACCTGCCTCAACCCAGGAAGAAACGCATCATCCACTGGCCCCAGATATGCCCATCGGGGGTGCCATTGTCAACGTGATGCATTGCGCGCTGGCGCTGCCCAGCGGTCAGGCTATCGGTGGCGTCGACAAAATTCGTCATCGACAGCCGCGACTGTTCCGGGTGCCCCTGGAAGCACATGACATTGTCGCCGAGGGTATAACCGTAATCGTCGTAGGCGTCGGTATGGGCGAATGCCTGTGCCCCGTCCGGCAGACGGGTCACGCGTTCCTGGTTGAAATGGTAGATGCCGGTAACGCTGGCCGACGGTTTCATCCAGTCATAAGTGCGGCTGATGTGCAGGTCGAAGTTACCGATCAACCAGCCGTTTTCGTTATGCCCGACCTCGCCGCCGAAGGCGCGCGCCACCAGCTGATGTCCGAAGCAGGAGCCGACCACGCGTTTTCCCTGACGCGCGGCCTGCCGTACTAAATCGGTCAGGCGTTCGATCCAGTCATGCTGATCGTGCACGCTGCAGGGGCTACCGGTCACCAGAATCGCGTCATAGTCGTCGATGCTTTCGGGAAAATGATGCTGCGAAACGAAATAACTGTGCAGCCGCGCGGCCGGGTTTTGCGGCTGCAACAGGGTGACGAATTTCTGCGAATCGGTAATACCCCGATCATCCGCCCAGTAACTCTCGGGGACGGCATCCAGGATCGCGATGCGGACTGCCTTGCTCATGATTACCCAGCCTGCGTAAAATTGATTGACTCGAGTTCGAACGATACCTGAAAATTCGAATTTGAAAACCCCGCCAAACTTTATCGAGCAAGCTTATGACACCCGAAGAATTCCGCAGCGCCGGACACCAGTTGATCGACTGGATCGCCGACTATCGCAGCAATCTCGAACAACGGCCGGTGCGCGCCCAGATCGAACCGGGAGACATCCGCCGCGCTTTCTCGCAACAACCGCCCGAATCGCCGCCCGGAGCGGCACAATTGCTGGCCGATCTGGAACAGAAAATCGTGCCCGGGATCACCCAGGTACAACACCCGATGCACTACGGCTGGTTTCCGTCGAACGCATCGCTCGCATCCACGCTCGGCGATATCGCCAGTTCCGGGCTCGGCTGCCTCGGCATCTCCTGGGAGAGCTGCCCTGCGCTGACCGAACTGGAGGAAGTGGTGTGCGACTGGATGCGCCAGCTCACCGGCTTATCGGATCACTGGGAGGGCTGCATCCAGGATACCGCGTCGACCGCCTGCCTGACCGCGCTGCTGGTTGCGCGCGAACGCGCAAGCGATTACTCGGAAAATCGCGGCGGATTGCAGGCCGAGGCAAAACCGCTAATCGTCTACACCACCGAGGAAGCGCATTCGTCAGTGGTTAAGGCCGCGTTGCTGGCCGGATTCGGGCGCGATAACCTGCGCATGGTGCCGATGGACGCGGAATCACGCGCAATGTCGGCGCCCGAGCTGGCGCGCCAGATCGAATCCGATTTCGCCGCCGGTAATCTGCCCTGCGCAATCGTGGCATCGGTCGGTTCGACCGGGGTAACCGCCTTCGACCCGCTAGCCGAGATTACCGAAATCGCGGCCGAACACATGATCTGGGTGCACGTCGACGCGGCGATGGCCGGCAGTGCGATGCTGCTGCCCGAATGCCGGCATCTGTGGCAGGGTGTCGAGCAGGCCGACTCGATCGCGTGGAATCCGCACAAGTGGATGGGCACCATCCTCGACTGCTCGCTGTTTTACGTGCGCGACGTACAGCACATGGTGCGGGTAATGTCGACCAATCCCAGCTACCTGCGCTCCAGCGTCGACGACGAGGTGCGCCAGTATCGAGACTGGGGCATACCGCTGGGACGCCGCTTCCGCGCGCTCAAGCTCTGGTATCACCTGGGTATCGACGGCATCGATGCAATCCAGGCACGGCTGCGGCGCGATCTCGACAACGCCCAGTGGTTTGCGCAACAGGTTAGCGCCAGCGAACACTGGCATCTGCTGGCGCCGGTCAGACTGCAAACGGTTTGCATCCGCCATCAGCCACCCGGTCTCGAAGGCGAAGCGCTGGACCGACATACCCTGGCCTGGGTGAATAAAATCAACCAGTCGGGCGAAGCCTTCATGAGCCCTTCGCAACTGGACGGACACTGGATGGTGCGTGTATCTATCGGCGTCGAGTCAACCACGCGTGAACATCTGGAGAAACTGTGGCAGCTGATTCAGAGACGGGCGAGCGAGGTCGCAGACGGGTAAGCCCGGCGTTTAAAATCAAAAGACATTACCCTGGAAAAAGGATACATTACGCGCTTTTCAGCCCCAATCGGTAGTAATTCAAGATGGCGAAAATCACCTGGAAAATGGAAGACGGCAGCGAAATCACCGTCGACGTCAAAGACGGCCTTAACCTGATGGAAGCCGCCACCGCCAACAACGTACCTCATATCGAGGGCGAATGCGGCGGTTGTCTTTCCTGCGCCACCTGCCACGTATTCGTCGAACCTGAGTGGCTGGCCAGAACCGGCGAAGTCGACGATATCGAGGATACCATGCTGGAAATGACCGACGTCGAACGCGAGGACAATAGCCGTCTCAGCTGCCAGATAATCGCATCGCCCGAACTCGACGGTCTGGTGCTGCACGTCCCCGAACCGGAGTAAGCCGATGTCCGCGCCCGTTGTCATCGTCGGTGCGGGCCAGGCGGCCGCCTCATTCATTTCGCGCCACGCGGCGCTGGGCAGCAGCGAAAAACTGTTACTGATCGGAGAAGAGCCGCACCCTCCCTATCAGCGCCCGCCGCTGTCGAAAAAATACCTGCTCGGCGAACTCGAACGCGAGCGCCTGTTCATCCGCCCGCTGGAATGGTATGCGCAACAGGGTGTCGAAACCCGCTTCGATACCCGTATCGACGAAATCAGGCCCGATCGCAGGCAAGTTGTCACCGCCGATGGCGAAAACATCGACTATGACAAGCTCATCCTCTGCACCGGATCACATGCGCGTCGCCTGCCCGCCGAGATCGGCGGCAACCTGCCGGGCGTGTACACGCTGCGCAGTATCGAGGACATCGATCGCATGGCGCCCGAGTTCCAGGCCGGGCGCAAGCTGCTGGTGGTCGGAGGCGGTTACATCGGACTCGAGGCCGCGGCCGTTGCGCGTCAGCTCGGGCTCGAAGTCACGCTACTGGAAATGGCCGATCGCATCCTGCAGCGCGTTGCCGCGGCCGAGACTTCGAATTATTTTCGAAAATTACACAGCGGGCACGGCGTTGACCTGCGCGAGTCGACGCGAATGACCCGCCTGCTCGAAGGCGATGGCACCGTCTGCGGCGCCGAGCTCGAATCCGGTGAAATCATCGACGCCGAGCTGGTGCTGGTCGGTATCGGCGGTAGCCCGAACACCGAACTGGCGCAGGCGGCCGGACTCGACTGCGACAACGGCATTCGGGTGAACGATATTTGCCAGTCTTCGGAGCCCGATATATTTGCCGCAGGCGATTGCGCAAGCTTCAGCCGCAACGGCCAGCAGATACGTCTGGAGTCGGTGCAGAATGCGGCCGATCAGGGCGACCTGATCGCGCGCGTACTGGCCGGTGAAGATGTCAGTTATACCGCGTTGCCGTGGTTCTGGTCCGACCAGTACGACTGCAAGCTACAGATCGTTGGTCTGAACCAGGGACACGACCATACCGTGATCCGGGCGGGCACCAGCGACAGCAGCCTGTCGGTGTGGTATTACCAGGGCGACCGGCTACTCGCGATCGACGCGATGAACGAACCCAAATCCTACGCCTTCGGCAGAAAAATCATCGAAAACGGCGTCAATCCGACACCCGGACAGGTCGCCGACCCCGCGACCGATCTCAAGGCACTGGCGCTCGGCAAGTAATTGCGCGCAGCTTCGGCAACATTTTCTGATTCGAAATCAGGTTATTGTCAGCCCGCGGTTTGACCCGGCAACCGTAGCGGCCGCCCGATAGGGAAAGCAGTCGTAATGAATCCGGGCTCGGGGGCCGGGGTGACGACTGGAATGATTTGACCGTATTTGTGCAACTGAGGTTTTCGCCGAACAGCGGTGGCTTTAACCACGGATCCCGGCCTGATCGCCATTTATCCTGGATACCGCGGGCGCGAGACGCCGGATCAGGTCGCGAGACGATAATACAGGTGTCTCAGGATCTTCCGGTAATTGAGCGACATTACGGCTCAGATCGATATAGGCTTCGAAGCGCTGGCGAATATCGCTCACGTAGTTGACCGGCTCCCTGCCGTTGACAAATCCATAGCGGGCTTTTTTGGCGTAGTGACGCTTCGACAGCAGCAACATCGCCTGCTCGGTATGTCCGAACCAGCGATCGGGATCGAGCCCGATCTGACCGGCCAGACGGCGGGCATCATGCACGTGACCGGCACCGGCGTTATAGGCCGCCAGCGTAAACCAGGTGCGCTCCGATATCGGCAGGCGGGTGTCGAAACGGTCGCGCAGCCAGTCGAGGTACTTGACGCCACCGCGGATACTGCTCGCCGGATCGACAACGTTCTCGATTCCCAGCGACCTGGCGGTGCGCGGCATTAACTGCATCAGGCCGCGCGCGCCAACCGGCGATTTCGCCTTCGGATTGAACTTGCTCTCCTGGTACATCTGCGCGGTTACCAGCCGCCAGTCGAAGCCGTAACGACTGGAGTACTTGCGCACCAGTTTGTCATAGGGCGAGATCTGCCCCTTGAGCGGATCGACAACGCGTCCGCGCGCGAGGCGCTGCACCGAATGCCGGCTCTTGAAGTACTTGTTATACGTGACGTTGTAGTACTCGCCTTTATATATTCGTTTTATAAATTCATCCAGCGCCTGCTTGAGTTGCGGATTGCGTTTGCGCACGGCTATGGCGTGCGGAATTTCGTCCTCGAGGGCCACCGCCGAGCGCACCGGCACGCCCTTGGCCAGCTCGATATCGAGCAAATGCTCATCGGCCAGCGTCGCCTTGTACTTGCCGCGCGAGACCATTTGTATCAGCTGTTCGGTTTCGACCGCATCATCGGTCGCACGCAACTTGAAGCGCGCCCCCTCTTGCTGCAGCTGCGAAAGCCGTTCCCAGTAATGGCTGTGATGGCGCACGAATATGGTTCGATGATCGAGATCCTGTATCGATTCGGCCGCATCGTCCTCGTGCACGATGATGTGCTGCTGTGCATAGTGGTAGGGCCGCGAAAAATCTACTCCCAGCCGGCCCAGCTTGTCGTCGGGCTCGAGGAAGCTCATCGCGATATCGGCCCTGCCCTCGAGCAGCCAGGTCGGTATTTCCCGATGGCTCGGCGGCACCACGACTTCCAGGCGCAGCCCGTGGTAATCGGCAAACTCGCGCGCCAGCTCGTACTCGAAACCCATCAGCTCGCCGCGATAAAGAAAATAGGACGCCGCGTTATTGCGCAGCAAGACGCGCAGCACGCGGCGCTTCCTGATCTTGTCAAAGTCGTCGGTGTGAAACCTGTCCTGCTCATCCGCGCTCAGCTCCAGCTGCAGATAGCGATTGATCTCGCTAACCAGCTGCGGCGCGTTCTTGCGCACGCCCCAGCCGATGTCGCGCTGCCCGCTGAATTTGGCCGCGACCCTGAAATCGTCGCGATAGGACTGGTAAATCTTGACCAGGTTGCTGTCGAGGATGGTGGCGTCGATCTCGCCCGCGGCCAGCCTGTCGAGCACCTGCTCGATTTGAACGCCATCCGGCGTCTCGACAATTTCGATCTCCGGGTAACGTTTTTGCTTGAGCCATTCGAGCGCATGCCAGAAGGTCGAACCCCGATTCACCATCACCGACTTGCCGTTGAGGTCTCGTACACGCTGCACCGACTTGTCTTTTTTAGCGACGAGCACCTGCTCGACGACATGGTCTACGGGCACCGAGAAGGCTATTTTCTCGAGGCGAAAATCGTTTATCGTCAGGTTGTCGACGATGATATCGCCGCGCCCGGCTTCGAGCGCGGGTATCAGCTTGGAGAAATTATCGACGATGACAAGTTCGGGCATCAGGCCGTGCGAGAGCGCGAATTCTTCGGCGATACGCTGCTGCTCGGCCAGCGGCGAGCGGCTGCGCGGCAGGTAGGACGCGCTGGAAAAATCGCGCGTCAACAGGATGCGCAACTTGCCCTGGCGCAGAATATCGACGAAGTCGCCATTGAAGGCCCGCGTCTGCTCGAGCGAGCTGTAACCCCGGTTGATAAAAGCCTGGGCCGGGTCGAAAAAAAGCAAAGCCAGCAGCGGCAGCAATAGCCGCGGTGCTAGCCGCGCGCTAGATTTGTCGCTACGGATCCCCCCCATAAGCAGACACTAAAGCGTTTTATGGCGTCCTTGTCAAAACTGAATCCGCTGACGGGGCGGCCGGGAATCGCGATCGACTCCTCGCTGGAGCGCGGAATTAAATCAAATAGCGCCTTTTCCGGGACCGCGTTCGGCCCATTCAGTAACTAATATCGGCAATATAGTAGACCAGGCGCCCGCTGGGCACCTCGACTTCGATATCCTCGCCGAGCTCGCGTTTCAGCAGCGATCGCGCCAGCGGCGAATCGACGCTGATGTAATGCGACTGGTGATCGAATTCGTCGGGGCCGACGATGCGGTACACAACCGTTTTGTCGTCCTCGTCCTGCAGCGTCACGGTGGCGCCGAAATAGACCCGCTCGCTGGCGGCGGGTTTCTGATCGACCACCTTGAGATCGGGCAGGCGTTTTTGCAGGTAACGGATGCGGCGGTCGATCTCACGCAACTCCTTCTTGCGATAAATATACTCGGCGTTTTCAGAACGATCCCCCTCCGCCGCGGCGGCCGACAGCGCCGCCACCACTTCGCGCCGCCTGAGCCAGATCGCCTTTTGCTCCGCCTCCAGCGCGGCCATGCCCGAAGGCGTTATATAGGGCGACTTTTTCGGTGCCGGCGGGCGATATCGGCTCATCGCAAGACGTGGATGAAATTAACCATCGGGCAGGCGAATCAGACCCGGTACTGCGATATCTGTACTTCGGCGCCGTAATCGGCGAAGTCGCCGTCGGAGCGCTTGCCGCGGAAACTGCCCCACTCGATGGGATGGTAGTGCCGTGGATTGTGATCACTGACAACCGAGGGTAAAGGGCTGACCCGGCAGTCGGCCGCCGGGTTGAAAAAGAATGGAATGCTATAGCGTTCGCGTGCATCCATCGCCAGTACGCGATGAATCGCGGCCTGGTAAATATCGTTCGACCAGACCTGCATCATGTCGCCGGAATTGATCACCATCGCGCCGTCGACGGTCGGAATATCGTACCAGTAGCCGTCGCGGTAAACCTGCAATCCACTGACTTCATCCTGCAGCAGTACCGTGAGCGCGCCGGCATCGGTGTGGTGATGTATTCCCAGGTCGGCGGTTTTCTGGTGCTCGATCTCGAGCCCCGCCATCGGATCCTTTACCGGGTAGTAGTTGAGCCGAATGAATCCGGTATGGTTACCGGCGAAATCGCGCTGCATGAAATCGGCGGGTAAATCCAGTCCCAGGCAAAAGGCTTCGAGCAGTTTTAAAGACAACCTGGTGCAGGCTTGCAGGTAGGCCTCCATCGTCGGCCTGAATTGCGGCAGCTGCGCCGGCCAGCGATTGCTCTGGCCATAAATCGGATCGACGCCGGCACGGGTGAAATCGAACACTTCTTTCTTGTCGCGCTGATTCTTGGTCAGCTCGTTATTGTAAAAGCCCCAGGGATTTTCCCTGTTACGAACGATTTCAAGTTTCTGCGCCACCGGCAGCGCGAACAGCGCGTGGGTTTGCTGCCAGACGGCGTCGATCTGCTGGCGCGAAATGCCGTGGTTGACCACCTGGAAGAAGCCCCAGCTCTGACAGGCGGTTGCGATCTGATCGATGGCATTGCGTGCCTCGCCACCGGCGGAATTCGCGAACAAATCCTCGACATCGATAATCGGCACCTGATCGAGGATCGAGGACTGCTCGGCAACCGGGTGCTTGTCTATGTCCTGTATTTCGGCATGCATAATCAACTCGGTAATCCCAGGTCGAGCTGTCTAATATACCATTGATCGAAGGTGGCGCCAGGTTTACGGCACCACTGCCGTACGAATAAATCCGGGCATCGAAAACCAGGGAAAACTCACCCGGCGTCTTTCGGATCGCCGCCAACAGTACCTGGTAGCACCGGTCCCCGGTAAGATCGATCGGGTAACGCTCAAGACCGGCAATCTGGTTGATTTCGCCATATCCGGGATTGTGCCCCGCCCCAACCTTGCTTAAAAATAAACGGCTACCGGATCGCCCAGTACGGATTCGATCGGATCGACACCAAGGCCGGGCAGATCATGCGCGTGCATTTTACCATCCTTGCGCGGCATCGGGTTGCTGACCGTGTTGAAGCTAGTAAGGTCGCCAATGTCCCAGATATAGAGCAGGCGTTGCGGAGCGCTCGCGTGCGCCAGATGCAGGATTGCGGCCTGGGTGATATTGCAGCCGCCGGAGCACTGCAGGTGAAATGGAATGCCGAGATGGCTGCACAGGTCGCGCATCTGCAACGCCGGGGTCAGCCCGCCGGTATCGAAAGATCAAAACTACGTATACTCCCCCCTGGAATCCCTGCGATCGTCTTTTATATGGACATTATGGCTTACCGCCACCGCCGGAACTGTTTCCATTTTTGCCCGAACTATTACCGTTACCGCTCGAATTGGCGCCGCCGCGTTCAGGAGCAGATTGATGTCCGCGCCTCGAGTTTTCACGCCCAGTGCTGACTGCCGCACCTTTCGGCAGATTATCAGGCAATAACATCACCTTCGCGGGTTTGTTTTCATCCGCGTACCTGACCCTGAAAATAACGGGTTTGGGCTGGCCAGAAATTTTCTTTAAGCCTTCATTGTCTTTCCAGGCCGAAGCGTATGATACGGGGAAACCCTGTACGACCCAGGTGGACACGCCCTTAAGGCTCGTAATCCTGTCCGGAAAAGCCCGAGTAACATTGATTTTCCCTTGCGCCAGAATACCCTCAATTTTCAACTTATGATTGTCGGGCCGCGGCTGAACCGCAAAGGCAAGATCGAAGCCGTGCATACTCAAACCGTTTTGCCTGCGATCCGGTTGTCCCCGAAGTAGAACACTACCGGGTTTGGTAGCTGCAACATGGGTAGCATGAATTCGTCCATCGCCATCCCGAAAACCGGAAACGGCCAAAAAGGCCCCGGCCTCGATATTCGCCGGCAAGTCCTCGAGCAGTATTTCCTGATTCAAAATGGTCAATCTTTTGCCGATGCGATCAATCTCGGATACCGGGCCAATCACTTCATGCCTGATATTGATCAGAACAGCACCGGTCAATGGCTGCTCGTCGCGAGTCAGAACTTCGACAACTTCACCAATATCGAATTCGTGATTTGCCACTTTCCGGCCGTTGACGCTGATTATCGTCGAGGCATCATCCTCGACCTCAATGCCATTTACAAAAATTGAGCCGAATCCGGTGATTTCGCCAATAACCCCGATGCCCTCGATGAGAACATTTTGAGCCACGATGCCAGTACCCCCGATACCGTAGTCTTCGTCTTCATCTGCCGCCAGATAGGTCCTGCCGCCGCCGGCACACCCGCTCAGTGCCAAAAGTATCGGTATTAACGTAACCAGACTTAAGAATTTCATGATTTGACTTCCTGCTGATGCCAGTAGCAACCCAGCCTGAAACGATAGGTGGCCTGCTTACTTGACTTGTCCTTGTTGTATAACGACATCGCTTTTTTATTTATATCCGCAAGCATTTTCATCGCCTGGGCGTTAGCCGTTTGGTGCAACTTCTCCACCGATGCTGGCGTTAGCTTTGCGTAGTAGACGCTTCGTTCCAGCAGCGGCTCGCCATGATGAAGTATGTTGTCGGTTGTGGTCGCGATGTGATCATGCAGGTTGTGCCCCAGGTAGTAACACAATTGCTCGAAATTCTGTGCCGGCACAAAGGCAGACTGATTCAGAACCACAAGGTCATCTTCAAGCGAAACGATTTTCTGACGTATCCATTCATCCAATACGGCACGGGGCCGAACATCCTTGCTGACCGAGGTTACCAGCTGATCAAACCCGGGTTCCTGCTCGTTGCCTGTTTTCTTGAGTCGGCGAGGTAATTGATCCTCGGTCAGATACTCGGGGAGCGCGGTCCACCTTGAAATCAGGGCACCACCCAGCGACAGGTTTGCGGTGGCTGAAAACTGATCATCGTCCATTTCACGTAACCGCTTTATGTCCTTGCGATGAATGCCGGTCAAAATATATAGCCGACTGTAATTAACTTCCTGACCATCGCCTTCGATGATTTCTCCGGCCGCTTCGATGTATATGTCTTTTAATAATTCACGCAACTGGGGAAAGGTAAGGTTGTGATGAATGAGTAGTTTTACCAGGGGGTGCAATAAAAGCCTGACGGCTTTGATCAGGGCCCCCTGTATTTTCTGACTAGTGACTTTTTTCATATTTCAGTATTGCCTGCGACTGCGTGAGTTCCAGCCAGGTTATTGAAACCTAAACAAAAACCTACCCGTTTACGCCTTATCAGGATGCACACCTCAAGAAAATTCGCGTAATTTTAGATTGACGTGGGAAAATTTACCACATATATTTAAATCATGTGGGAATATATCCCACACATATGAAAGGAGACACTAACCATGAAATTAGCAAGATTTGTAGCCACGGCAGCCATTAGCTCCATGTTATCGACAACGGTTATGGCAGGTAATGACGGGATTGAATCAAACTACGAGATTCAAAATACCTACCAACACGAGCATTCACAGGACAAGGTCCCGGAGTGGGCCGACCAGGAACGCGAGCGTCGTACCGAGAAAAACCGTTTTGAAAAGCATCTGGTCGATGTTGACGGTGACGGATCCAGGCTTAAAGCACAAAACCGTTACCGGAATCAGGAGCGGCACCAGATGAAAAATGTCGGCGGTGATTTTGGACGTTCGAATTCTTCGGGGAATGGTTCCGCAGGTACTTCATCAGGTTCAGGGAAGGGATCCAGGGGAAGGAATTAAATCCACTGCCTGGATGGCACAGGGAAGTGCCTTTAAGCGCCAGCCTGCGAAGCGCCCAGTATTAAAATCAACGAGAAACCAGGAATGTCTAATACAGCCTTCTACACCACGATAGGTTGCAAGCGCAGCATGATCATCGTTTGCCTGACGTTACTGACGGCCTGCGGCGGCAACAACGACAGTGACTCTGAAGACATTAGCGGTTATTTGCTCTCTGGCCGGGAAGGCCTGAAAAGCAAATTTGCAAGCCGCTAAATCACGCCGCAAGGCGGGAAGCACAAGGCAGACTACCGGGATTTGGTGGTCTGCCTTTTTTATTGAGAGCGCCTGACGGCAGTGGTGATGTCTATGCGGGGTGAGGCTTTACTACGTCCGATGCATCCCCACCTGCTACACGCATGCTACGGCTTACCACCGGGGTACGATTGAGATTCCTGTCTACCCCGATAGCCCGCTCCCAGCCGAAGCCGCTTGATAACCCGCGACAAGATTGGCATCAGGTTCAGATACCGAAGAAGTTGCCGGGATGCCCTAAATCACGGCCCGGTGCGGACTGGACCAATGGGCAACGAGCCATTATTCTTCGCGCTCCAGTAAAAACCTAAAGTGAACAGGCCAGGCCATTGCCCGAATGACAAACAGCAGCGCAACAATGATTTCAGCGGACGATCCGCCGCCATTCACGATAATCAATCCAGAGGGCAAGGCCCGGGTATTGCTGGTCGGCGATCACGCCAGCAACGTGATGCCGAAAGCGCTGGGCAATCTCGGCCTCGACCAGGATGCGCTAGAGCAGCATATCGCCTACGACATCGGCACCCGCAAGCTGGTCAACCATCTGTCGCAGCACCTGGACGCGCCTGCCGTTCTGGCGGGCTATTCGCGACTGGTGATCGACCTCAATCGCAGCCTGGAAGACGACAGCCTGATGCCGGAGGTTAGCGACGAAACGCCCATTCCGGGCAATCAGAATATGCCGGCCGAACATCGCAACCTGCGCATACACAGCTTTTATACGCCCTACCGCAAGGCGATCGACGGCATGCTGCGTGGCTTCAGGGAGCAGGATATCGTCCCGGCCTTTATCGCGATTCACAGTTTTACACCGCAAATGGCGGGCTTCGAGCGCCCCTGGCACGTCGGCGTGTTGTGGGACAAGGATCCGCGTATTCCGCTGCCGCTGATGGAAAACCTGCGCGCTCATCCCGAGCGATTCAATATTGGTGACAATGAACCCTACTCCGGCAAACATCCCGCGGACTACACCATCGACCATCATGCCGAAGCCTCCGGCATTCCTCATGTTTCGATCGAGATACGCCAGGACCTGGTCAATACCGAGGAAGGTGCGGAACGCTGGGCCACGATCCTGGACGATGCCCTGCGCGACATCCTGGCGGATCCTGAACTGTACCAGGTCTGGCAGTCGATTTAACAAACGGCCGACGCCCCGTAAAAATCCCGATACGGCTCGCATCACGCCGGCCTAACGACAAAACAATCAGCGCAAAGCTTTAAATCTCGATGTCCAGTTTCCCCGGGATGCCTTCATTCGGGTGCAATCATTTAGTCGGGCAGGCTTAACGAATCGGAATTTCAAGCGCGCTATTTTTCGAGCTCGTAGCGCTTCATTTTTTGCCACAGATTTTTTCGCGAGATACCAAGCGCCGCCGCGGCCTGGGTTATTTTATGATCGTTCTCGGCCAGTGCGGCCAGTATGGCCTTGCGCTCGGCGTCTTCGATGGATTGCTTGAGCGTGGTGGAACCGGCATCGTCGGTTTCGCCGTCGTCAAGCACCAGCTCGGAAGGACTTATCCAGGGCGCGTCGCACAACGCCACTGCCCTTTCGATGATGTTTTTGAGTTCGCGCACATTCCCGGGGAAGGTCATCGACAGAAGCTGTGATTCCGCTTCCTGTGACAATCCTTTTATCCCGCTGCCTGTTATAGCCGTCTGCTCGCTGACGAATGTTCTGGCGAGATAGACGATGTCCTCGCGGCGCTCGCGCAGCGGGGGAATACCCAGATGAATGACATTTAAGCGCCAGTACAGGTCGGACCTGAATTCATGACGCGCGATGGACTCGAGCAGGTCCACCTGGGTAGCCGCGATAATCCTGACGTCGAGGGCAATGGATTCGACCCCGCCGACGCGTTCGAATTCGCGCTCCTGCAGCACGCGTAACAGCTTGACCTGAATTTCCGGCGACACCTCGGCGATCTCATCGAGAAATATGGTGCCGCCCTGGGCCTTTTCGAAACGCCCTATGCGCTGCTTGAAGGCACCGGTAAACGCCCCTTTCTCGTGGCCAAAGAGTTCGCTTTCAATCAGGGTCGGCGACAGGGCGGCGCAGTTTACCTTCACCATGGGACCCTGCCTGCGCAGGCTGTTGTTGTGGATCAGGGTCGCCACCACTTCCTTGCCGACACCCGACTCGCCGGTGATCAGAACGGAGCTGTCGCTGTCGCGCAGCCGCGCCACCAGGCGCTCGATCTTGCGCATCGAAGCGCTCTTGCCGAGTCGCCCGGCGCCCGCCTTGAAACTGTCGTCGTCACCGGGCCCGCCCAGCGTCAGGTGGGTATCGGCGATGCAGGAGAGGTGATACTCGATCTTGCTGATAAAGTCGTTGATGTCGAACGGCTTGGTCAGGTAATCGAGCGCGCCGGCCTTGACCAGGTCGACCGCGTCCGAAATATCGCCATAGGCCGTCATCAGGATTACCGGGGTTCCCGGGAAGCGGCCGGCAATCTCGCCGAACAGCTCGATCCCGGTTCCGTCCGGCAGGCGTATATCGCTCACCACCAGATCGATATCGCCTTTCTCCAATGCTTTGCGCGCGTCGGACAGGTTGGCCACGGCGCGCACCGGGATGTTTTCCAGGCGCAGCCTGTCTTCCAGCGACAGGCGCATGATCTCATCGTCCTCGACCAGCAGCAGGCAGTAATCGGCGAAATCGCCGGCATCCCTGACCTGTCCAGGATGCGCCTGCATCAGGCGGCCTTCGCTTTGGCAACCGGCACCGAAACATGGAAGGTCGTACCCTGTCCTTCCTCGCTCTCTACCTCGATGATGCCCTCCAGATTCTGGGTCAGGCGATAAACCACCCATAAACCCAGTCCGGTGCCGTTCGACTTGGTGGTGAAAAACGGATCGAACAGCTGGTTCCTGATAGCGGCCGAAATTCCGGGTCCATTGTCTTCGACTTCAATCGTCAGATAGGATCCCTTCTGATACATTCTGCAGTGAATAACGCCGCCGTCGGCAAGCACCTCGACCGCGTTTCTCAGCAGGTTGTAGACAATTTGCTCCAGTTTGCCCGATATGCTGAGATTCCTGTCCGCCTGATTTTCCCAGACGACTTTTATATCCCGGTCCGCGATTTCAGCTTTTATCAAGTCGCGCAGCTTATCGATATGATCGATACCCACCATTTCGTCGCCCTCTTCGATGCGCAGTCCGACAAGCAGGTTGTGCACGATTTCCTTGATTCGGTGCAAACCCTGGTCAATAACCGGTAAATAGCGGTCAAAAAGCGCCTTGTCGTTGGGGTGTTTACGCAAGGTATCGATGCAATTCAGCAGGCCCGCAAGGGGATTGTTGACCTCGTGCGCGACGCCCGCCGTAATGCGGCCGAGCGCAACCAGCTTTTCACTCATCGCGACCTCTTCCTCGAGCATCTTTTTCTCGGCCAGCTCCACCATGATTTGATTAAAAGTGACGCTCAAGCGGCCTATCTCATCCTTTCCCTTGATCGAAATCGGGGAAAAGTCGGTCATTTCTCCACGGCCCACCGCTTCCAGCCCCTGGGTGACCGCCGTTAACGGCTTGACCATGTGCCTCGAAACCAACGTGCCCAGAGCGCTACCGATGATGACGAAACACAACACCAGCGCGAGAACAATGAGCGCCGAAGTTTTGGCCTTTTCATACAGGCGGGCAACCGACAGCCGAACCCGCACCACGCCGAGGTATTTCTGATCGGCAAAAATCGGGATGACAGCTTCCTGAAAGCCGGCCCGGTCAAAGCCGCCGCTGCTAAATACGACCGGCTTCCGGGCACCCATCGCCTGCCCGTAAAGATCCATTTCAAGCTCGTTTTCGGGGCTGAAACGCAGGCCCATAGGATTTTTCGCGGGATGAGTATGCGCCTGAACCCTGCCTTCGACGTCGAGTATCATCGCCGAAATAATTTCATTACTTCCGGATCTCAAATTTTTCAGGCCCAGGTAGAGTGACCAGAAATCCTTGCGTACTATCGCCTTCGGCGCCGTGATGGCAACGGACTCGGACAGCAACAGCGCTTTCTCGCCCAGCACTTCGTGCGCGCGCGTCCAGTCCTGAACCACCATGACGGCACCGATCATGAAACCCACGGCGGTCACCACGGCGGTGATCGTCAGCGAAAGTTTTATCGCCAGCGGCCAGGATTTAGGATTCAGATTCGGCATTGCCATAGACCCATCATTCGGCTAACTGTACTTGAAAATTCGCGTCATCGATTTGAACCCTGTTTGCCATCGCCCTGATATCGTTGAACAGCGAATCCGAATAATCACCGAAACCATCGAGTTTGAGCTGGGACAGCAACGACTGGCCGGCGCTATCCCGGCTCATGTTTTCGAGCGTATTTTTCATCAACTCTACCGTTACCTGGTCCAGGCCCGAACGGGCCACGATCGGGGGAAAGCCGAAACTCGGTGATTTTTTTATGATCCGGGTTTTTTCGGTCATATCGGGTCTGTAACTGGCGAGGTACTCCCATATGTAGGAATCAACCGCTCCGCCGTCGGCAAACTGTTCGGAAACGGCTTGCACGGTTTCGGCATGGTTGAAGGTGAAAAAGGTCTGCCTGAAATAGCTTTCGGGGCGCTCTTCCCGCGCCACCATCAGATCCAGCGGATAGAGAAATCCGGAATTCGAGTCCGGATCGGAAAAAGCGAATATTTTGCCCTTCAGGTCGCTGAAGCGCTTATAGGGACTGTTGTGCGGAACGATGATATACGAATGGTAGCGTGGCGCCCCCCGGTAAACCGGCACGGTTAACAGCTGAACCGTTTCCGGATCCCGCTTCTGCACGTAAGGAAAACCGCAAATCCAGGCGAAATCGACGGCACCCGAATTTAACAAATCCATTACCTCGCGATAGGATTTTCTGAGCACCAGTTCGACCTCGCGGTCCATTTTCGCCGCCAGGTAGTCACTCCACTGATCGAGAAATCTGAGATTTTCGGTCACCACCACCGCCGTCAGGCCGAAACGAATCGGCGCATCCGCAGCAACTGCGAAGCCTGGTGTCATTGCCAATGCCAGAAACAGGCATATCAGTCTGGCGCTTTTAAGGCAAACATTCAGGGACATCATTCGGTAACCTCGGTTTCTAAAAAATCGTTTCCCGCGCGCTGACGTAATCTCCTTTGGTAAGTACCGAGGCTTCACAATCCAGGTTCGGCCACCGCGACAATAAGAAGCCGCATTTAAACATGCAATTATTAATCCCTTTTCCCGCAATGTGCTGCGCTGGATCAATTAAAACGGTTTCCCTGGCCGTCGATGTTACCCATCGGTAACCCGCTGGCCTCAATCGATGTCCTAAGCGCCTGAAATCAATACGGTAATCACAACGGTTACGCATTTATGAAAAACGTTACCGCCTGGTAACAATTTCACGCTTTTCTATCCGTCGGCCCGTTTTACAGGCTTTAAATCAAGTACTTACCGGCATGGCACGGCAATTGCTCAACAGTACGAGAAGCCACGTCTCGTTAATGGCCTGGCAAAAGCAGCAATAATCCCGCCGCAGGGCGTGACAGGACCGGAGAACCGTTTATGGCGCAAGCCGATCCCGGCAAACAACAGGGCTGGAGAAACACCAGGCTGCAACTGGGCGGAATCGCCATGACCCTGGCGATCGTCCTGGTCGTTATTCTGGGCGCTTACGGCGGTTTTGAATACTACACAGCGCAGACCTCTTTTTGCGGTGGCTCGTGCCATACCATGACCGAGCAATACGAGGCCTGGCAAGCAGATTTCCATCAGGCCGGCAACAACGACCTGGACATGCAGGCCGAATGCATCGATTGCCATTTCCTGCCTGGCGACCACGGCTCAATGAAGGCCAAGTACGAAGGTCTCCGGCATCTGGCTGCCTATCTATACGATCCCGATGCACCGCTGCCGATTCGTCCCGTCATCCCGGACGGCTCCTGCCTGCAGTCCGGCTGCCACGACAATCGCAATTTCGAGGAAAAGGAGCTGCGATTCGCGGACAAGGTTCGTTTCAAGCATGGTGTTCACCTCGGCGATAAGGCGCTGGAGGGCCAGCAGCTTTCCTGCGACACCTGCCACTTCAAGGTGACGCAGGAAAGACATTTCGAAGTGCCCGTGGACATTTGCTATCTGTGTCACCTGAAGCTGGAGAAGCCGGTTCTGGAAAAGGCGCAAATGGCCGCGGTGGGCGTCGAAGGCATCATGGAAATCAGCTTCGCCGACCGTCCGACTATCGATTTTAACCAGGGTATTTCGCGTTGCGATATCTGCCATGAAATTCCGACCAAGTCGCTGCAGAGCCAGCTGACGA
>Ga0224508_10000184_pt1 | contig 66186 bp, 82 predicted proteins | sample SF_Jan12_sed_USG_4_FD_170157 | JGI IMG/M metagenome (GOLD analysis project Ga0224508, IMG submission 170157) | Sediment microbial communities from San Francisco Bay, California, United States - SF_Jan12_sed_USGS_21 | ecosystem: Environmental > Aquatic > Marine > Sediment | place: USA... | reverse complement strand
AAGGGCTCTATGTTAATGCAGACTCTGTATATGATATACTAAAAGAAAAAACAAAACAAGAGACACAGAAGAGACATCCTGAAATGATTAGTTCTGAAATTGAAAAAATTGCACATTATGTTTCAGTCGGTACTTTGCGTTACGAAATGATAAAACAAGATCTGGATAAAATTATTGCATTTGATTTAACAAAATCTCTTAGTTTGGAAGGTGATACTGCTCCATACATTCAGTATACTCATGCAAGAGCATCAAGAATTTTAGAAAATTCTGGCCTTACTCCTTCTATTGATGTAGATTTTTCTTTGTTAAAAGAATCCTCTGAAATAGCCTTGATTAAAATAATTGGCCTTTTTGATTTGCAAATTCGTGATGCTGCAAATAATTTATCTCCAAAGGTTATTGCAAGATACTGCCATGATCTAGCCGTAGCATTCAATTCGTTTTATGAAAAAGTCAAGGTTTTGGAATTGGGTGATGAAAAACTTGAAAATTCACGTCTATGTTTAGTTAATTCCTTCAAGATTACTCTGGAAAAAGCACTTGACCTACTTGGAATTATGGCTCCTGATAGAATGTAATGTCCCAGAGAGTGCACAATATCTCGGTACCTCCCTGGCTGATCAGTGTTAGGCATGTCTTGATATTTAGCAGTTCTTTGATCCATAATTCTCAAATACTATCGATCTGATACTATTACAGCGTCTTTCTTGGGGTAGACGTAGGTTAACATGCATTAACGGCAAAACAACACCCCAAATTTTGAGTTGTGCCTAAAATAAAAATTGATTTTAGATAAACAATCAATATTAAATACAATTTTCACCTATCTATTACATGTCACTACAAAAATCTCAATTTGAGAAAGATAGTACTTCTGTCAAATTAGATAGTTTCATCATACAAAATTCTAAATTTACAAAACCAATCAATAGGGTTACTGAAACATACCAACAGTTTCTAATCAAATCGTTCATTTCTTATTTTTCATTGAGTGAGTTATCTGAATTAAAAATTAGGAATTTGCCTGAACCACTTATCAAATGGCATCCTGCTTTACCAAACACTGTTGAAAAATTTAAAGGACAGTTATCTGAAATTATTCCTTCTTTGTCTGATGTTTCAGAACGAAATATTGAAAAATCATTATTAAGATCCAGACACAAAGAATAATTCTTGTCTGAACCACCAATACGAGTTTACCTTGATACAAATACTTTTGTTCATTATTTAATCAAGAACAAACCTCCTCTAGGTCCAAAAGTAGAATCTTTTTTCCAAGATATAGAATCTCAAAAATATCTTGGTGTGACTACAACATTTACTATTTCTGAGTATCTTGGAGTAGTAAAAGAAATTGTAGCAGAAAAGGAAAATAAAAGTCCTAATCTAGAAAAAATAAAAAAAAATAGAACAAGTATCGAACGATTTTATTCAAGCCTTGGGTATTGAATTATTTGATTCAGATAACTTAATCACTGACAATTTTTTTCAAGAATGTAAAAATCACATAATAAATTCTGACGCAGCAAATGAAAATGGAAGATGGAAGATGATTGGAGGTTGTGATTCTTTATTATTACAATTTGCAGAAAAAACTAATTGTGATATGATTGCAACAAATGATGGAGGATTTAAAGGAACTAAATCTTTAATGGTTAGACCCTTAATAATAAGAGAGGTTTACTAATGACAGAAAAAACAGAGTTTATTGATTTTACAATTAAGAAAGAATCTTGGAATCGATACAAACTTGAAGATGGTTCAGAACTTAAAACTCGAGCCATTTTAGTTAGAGCGTTTTACGAAGGAAAAGTCAATACCGAAAAGAATAATGTTGGAGGTAATTCTAAAACAATATTTTCAGTTCATCCTTCAAAAGACTATAACCTGTTTGGACCTCCAAACAAAAACAATAATCCCAATGGAATAAAAAATTCAGAAAAAACTAAGATGGATTATTCTCAAATTAACGAAGATTGGAATGTATATGAATTATCTAATGGAAAACAAATCAAATTCAAATTACTAGTAGGCTCAATAAGCCGGTGTGAAGATGTTTTTGATGATCTTGGTGTTCCTGTTTACAATGTTCAATCTCAAATTGTAGTACACGTAGAATAAGAAAATTAACATTATTGTGAAAAGGTATCTGAACTAATGGTTTGTATCTCGCCTCCGGCACCATGATTTTAATCCCCCAGATGAATTAAAAGAGTAAGAGGATAAAGATAGTTAACCGAATCAACAGCCTAAGCCACTAACTCGGTTAACATATGTTGGCGTGCAAACCAATCACCTTTTTGAGCAATTATTTTAGTCATAAATGTTGTCATTGACTGTTCTCAGAACAAACAGAAGTTCACCCCATCAGTCCAATTTATCTAATGCAACAAAGAAAGAATACATCTTCTGGCTGAACAGTTTTACAAATATGCACAATCAAATCTGATGATGAGTCCATTAATCAGATACGGAATAGATCTTAAGAAATTGTTATTATTTGTTAACAATGTTATCACAGAGCCTAAATAATAATACTTGATAGTTTTTTCATGAACCAGAACACAAAGAATAAAAATAATTCTTACAAGACATGTCCCTACTGTGGACAAGGAATAATTCCTTTCAAACTAGGAGTCTGTATCTGTGGAAATCAGGTAGGAAACATACAGTATGTGCAAAATGCAGGGAGTTTTGTCAGAAACTATTATTTCTATGTCGGTGATGATGTTTTAAAATATGATACTGCAATAGAAGAAACCTTTGCAGGCATTGAGGAATTTGACATTATTCTATAGTTTAGTATTTTTCACAATATTTCTTTCATTTAATATTATTCCTGCCTTTGCTGAAAATCCAACTCCCTACAACGAATGGGATTTTGATTTTATGGGAGTTACAGTCTTTCAGGATCCAAATAACCTGAACACTCTGATAATATCAATTCCTGTGGGGTATCATGGTGAAATGCTTTTTGGCACTGTGGAAATAAATACCATAGTAACTAACCCTGATGGCAAAATAAAACCCTATTCTGATTTAATTCGTGATATGAAAATAGGAGGATCTCAGGTAGTAGAATTCAAACACAGAATGCTTCAAGAAGGAACTTACACAGTTGAGATGAACATAACTCCGCCATCAGATCCACACATGGGCCACATCTTTGATACTGAGAACCAAACATTCACCGTTGAGCCTAACGGATTTGAAAGAGCAATCAAGGCTGTTGTATTGGATTCAGATGAAATGGTTTCCTATAATGTAGAAAAACCAACTACTGTTAAAAATTTTGAGGTGCTTCACGCAGTAATTGATTTACCAAAGGAGCATACCTTTGAGAAAATTATCGTTGAAAACGGAAGTATAGTAGAGTATCCTATTGATCAAAAAGATATCTACATTGATTCAAAATCAGGATACCATGACATTAAAGTAAATCTTCTAAGGCAAAACAATCTCTTACCAACTGTAGGTGCTCAAGACACGTTTGAAGATTTTGTAAAGTTTTATGCAGTTGTAGAAGATGTATGCTATTCAGTTGATTGTGTAACTATACATGATGTAACTAATGACGTAACTGAGAAACCTGAAGAGTTCCAATGGATGTTTATAATTATTCTAGCTGCAGTAGTTACAGTAACTGCTATAGGAATATACTTTGGAAAAATGTGCAAGAATCTCAAGAATAAACAAAATTTGTTAGCGTTTAAAGTATGATTAATGATTTTAGGATTCAAGACACCCTTTTTTTATTTTTCAAAGTTTTTTATAATTTAAAAATTCTAGTATTTGTGTTAATGATTATATCAACGGGTTCTCTCTGATTTTCCTCAAAATTGATGAACACAACCTGCCGAATTATGAAACAAAATTAAAATTATACTTTCATGGGTGGCTAATATTCGTTGTATCTGTCATGGTGTGCAAACCAATTACTGTTTAACAAATAATTTAAGCCAATAAATCTTACTTTTTAGAGATTATTTTAACTTCTAATATAATTAGAATTGATGCCAAATCTGTCTAATGCCCGCAAGTTCATTAACAAAGAGTAAAAAGACAAAACCCTCAAAATAATCTGTGGATTTAGCATCAAAAAAATTACCTATTATTTTGATAGTTGTTTTATTGGGAATACTTGCAATACAGTATTTTAACAATGATACTAGTGGCAGTAAATTAATAGATCCTGAAACCTGTGAATTATACATTAAAGATCCTCGAATTAACAGCAAACAATACTTGAATGAATATGATTCCAAATGTTTAGATTTCAAAAATCTTAATCCATGACATAATTTGAAATCAGAAATTATCTAGTAGCCAAAATTACTATATGAAGCTGCAACCATTGCAGCAAATCATGAACTATCCAATCCTATTCTCATACTTAGTAATTATCAATTCTGTTTATCTGATATTATTTTCCCAAACTAGTAATGGTAAAATTAAAGAAAATTTTGGTGCCCTTAGATGGTTCTAACAATTCTTTTAGGGGCTTGGACAAAGCAATATCCCTTGCTAAACAAAGTGAATCTTTCATAACAGGAATATTTGTGATTCCAAATTTGCCGTCTGAACTTGATGCATTTAAGGCAATAGTCAACAGATCTATTCACAAACAATACGAAAATTTTACAAAAAAAGCAAAAGAAAAATGTTCAAAAAATGGAATTGACTTCATAGACATAATAGAATTTGGCAAAGAAGGGCCTAGAATTGTCTCCTATGCGAAAAAGAATAATTTTGATCTTATCGTAATTGGTTCAAGGGGGTTAGGTTCTGTTAGCGAATTTTTCCTTGGGAGTATTTCAAATTATGTTCTTCGTACCTCCAAAATTCCAGTGATGATTGTAAAATAACTAATCCGTTTTGCAATCGATGCATAAGGCCATAAAATCTTTTTTTCTTTTGTCTACTCAATTTTTCTAAATGACCATTCAATTCACTATTGTCCTTTAGACATGCTTCAGGAGGGACCTCACTATGATCATTTTTGATATGGGACATGTATGTGACTAGCGAAGAAAAAAATTGCTTACATAAAGGACAAGTTTTACTAAAACCCATGAATGTTGTTAGGAAATCTTTCTTTAAAAGATCTGACGAGAAAATCAACTTTGAAAATACTAAAAATATCTTTTTAGTAAAGACTATCCTTGCATATTGTTTGGTGGATTGGAATCCTGAACATATCAAAATGACAACCTACATCAATATTGTTAAATTAAGCAAAACACATGATATCTAATGTCTGAGGAAATCTCTGAAAGTTTTTGCCAAGAAATTATAAAACAATATGAAAAAAACAATCTACGAAGACCTGTATATGTTATTCAAGAGCATCATGCAACGCGTTTGCACTGGGATTTGAGATTTGAAGATGATGACGTCCTAAAATCTTGGGCTTTGCCAAAACATCCACCTGAAACTGAAGGTGAAAAGAGATTAGCAGTCGCCGTACCTGATCATCCTATCGAATATGCTCATTTTGAAGGTGAAATTCCAAAGGGAAATTACGGTGCAGGAAAAGTCACGATCTGGGATAAAGGGACATTTGAGATTGAAGAAAAAACCTCTAGAAAATGGATTGTAGATATTAAAGGACCGAAATTGCAGGGAAGATACTGTTTACTTCATTTTAAACCAAAAGAAAAGAATTGGTTATTTTTTAAATTAAAAGAATAATAATTTCTTGGAGATTTCATTTTTTGTATTCTAAATCAATTACAATAAAACTTTCAAAAATTCCTCAATTCTTGAATTATAATCCTATAACAACATAAAGGAGGGGTAATTGTAGTTCGGTTCGAACTATGACGTTTAATCTAAATCTGATTTTAATTCATCTTCTTGTAATTTTTTCATACTATTTGAATCAAGATAAAATTCTATATAGCCACATCTTGAGCAAATCTTAGCACGGTCAAGCATTAGACCTCCAAACAATCCTGCTTTTTCACTTTTAAGAACCCCAAAATGATGCGACCATTTCATTTCACTTTGACATTTTGGACATACAGAATAAGACAATACAAATAATTCTGAATCCATCAAAGATAAATCAAATCACAATTATCACTTTTGAATATCCATAATATTATTCAAAATTGTATTCTGGTTTTCAATCATACTTACAAATGACAATGAGACTGGTATCACAGTAAGTCTATTCTACCTCCATTGAATAATGTTCATAATTGCAAGTGTTTTGATGCATAGATTTAATGAAGATGTATTTCTAAAAAAATTATGAAAAAATCCACTATTGGCGCAATAATGATTGTGGTTTCAATCATTGTTTTCTATAGCGTCATGAGTTTGTTGTGGAGACTTTGAAAATCATCTAGGTTATTTTAGCCATACATTGACTTTTCTGTTGTTTCATCCAAAGAATTACTCTGAGATGTAAAACCACTAAAATTTGAACGTAAAATCTTTTGAACATGCCCTGATACTCTGGAAACATTATCCCACGTATTATGAAAGGAAATTCTATCTAGAATCTGCTCATCTATATGTGAAAATATTGCCAAACCTACTATGTTTTCATTATGTTTAATCCATTGATGTCCAACACCACATGTTGTGCAAATTTCACTAATTTCCATAATTGCTTTTGAAAATGAAGGATTTTTCATTACCAGCAATTTTGCATCCTCAGGAGGAAATCTCATATTTACATTGAGATGGATTCTATCTGTTCTATTTGCATTTTTGCTGACAATTACATTTGCTCCTACACGAAATTGCCATTCTATTATCTTGCTTTTCTCCCTGACTTTTTCTGTTTGATCCTCATAGTTGATATTAGTTATTTTGATGAAATTTTCAACAAGGACTTTCATTTCTTCTGAAGTCTTAATCATGAATCAAACTATTTCTTGCTCAATATATGCATGCTACAAGTATGGAAAAAAGAAATTAATGGCTGTGTCCACAACCGCAGGAATCGTGACCTCCATGTCCTTCTGATTCCTTTCCTGCACATCTAGAACATTTGTCTGAACCCATTGGGGAAAAGAAACTAATTCCACATGATACACATTTCATATTTGTCATGTTGTTTGTAAAAAATCACTCTATTTATTGAATACTCATTTACTGGTTTTAGAAATAAAATGGTATTTTTAGAATTATTGTGAAGGTTTTGCCTTTCCGATATCACTTGATTCATCACTCTTTTTGAAGACTCTGTACTCTCCAATAATAGAACTGCATTTTTCGCAAGTGTATTGTCCTCTTTCTACTAGTATCAAGTTTTCTGCTACTTCTTCATTGGGGTTTTCTTCTAGCTGAATTTTTGGTGGATTATCAAATTCAGTTTCACAATTGTTACAGTAATGTTTGAACATTTTTTCTGTTTCAATCTTTCCAATTGGAGCCAAAAACAGTTTTCCTACTCCTAAATCTGCTTTTTTTGCTTGCTCATCAGTTAATTCAGCTATTACATAGCCTCCAGAACCTTGAACTTTGAATTCAGTCATTTCACAATTATATTTTTGTTGTCCCTAAAATACTATTTGTGCTAGAATTTTATTTCTCTGTAGATTGTATTCTTAACTCAAGCCAAATTTTTTACTTTTTTATTTTGTCCTAGTTGTTTAGATGTATTGCTTTTCCTTATTCTGACACCCAGAGAAAAAGTCAGTCTCCTTTGCTCTGGAGACTATAAAGTGCATTAACTAGTTTATGTGAGCTATTGGTTCCCAGCTAACACCGTGAGATGTCTTTGACTCAATGAGTCCACTAGAACTACATTTTTGATAAAAAATTGGGGCCAAAAAAAATTACTATTGGGTTAATTTTGTAAACGTTTGATAAAATCTTGTCTCTAGTCTAATATGACCAGTAGATTCTTATCTAAAATTTTTTAGGGAAATTTTGTGGACAAAATAAAACAAAACTCTTCTGTATTGTTTTACTTTAATAGTTCAAAAAAATGGCTGGTAAAAATTGCAAAAAAAGAATCTCTTCATACACATATCGGTGTACTCAAACATTCTGACGCAATAGGAAAAGAATATGGTTCTAGATTAACTACTAACAAGGACAAGTATGTCTATCTTCTAAAACCAACAATGTATGATTATGTAATGAAAATTCAACATGGTACACAGATTGTATATCCAAAAGATCTTGGCTATATTGTTGCAAGAGCTGGAATTGGAAGCGGCCAAAAGATTTTAGAGATAGGAACTGGTAGTGGTTCACTTACTTCTTTTGTTGCAAGTATTGTAAAACCACGTGGTCATGTATACACATTTGATGTTGATGAAAAATTTATGAAGATTGCGGAAAAAAATATCAAGAAATCTGGAGTTTCTAAATATGTCACACAGCACAATTTGGATCTAAAGGCTGCAAAAAAGATGCCGTTGGAAGACATGGATGTGGCATTGATTGATTTGGGAGACCCTTGGACTGTGATTCCTCAAGTACGACATATGTTAAAAGGAAGTGGCTCCATTTTTGCTATTTGTCCTACTATGAATCAATTAGAAAAATTGACAATGGCGCTAGTTGAAAATGAATTTACTGACATAGAGTCCACTGAACATATCCTGCGTACAATTGATGCTAGAGAAGGAAAGACCAGACACTCTTTCCAAGGAATAGGTCATACCACCTATCTTTGTTTTGCAAGAAAGGCATTTTTTGGTAGAAAATCAAAAGCGACTGTCAAAAAATCAAAAACCGTAAAAATTACTAAAAAAACTACCAAAAAATCCTCTTAATTTTTCCTTAAAACTTCAAAATAAGATTTATTCCTCTATTTTCTAGACTATGTTGCATTGATACGAAAAAATCTTTCAACTCCAATCGTTAAGAAATTCATTCCTGCACGAAAATCTAACTCAAGGAAAGGTGATAATGGTATTGTTCTAGTGGTTGGAGGAAGCTACATCTATCATGGTGCTCCAATTTTGTCCTCAATTGCTGCCCTTAGATGTGGAACTGATCTAGTTTATACATCTGTTCCCAAAATCAACGTAGTACCAACTCGTGCAATTTCTCCCAATCTCATAGTCATTCCATTAGTTGATCAAAAATTAACTCGTGGTGCTGTAAACAAACTTGTAGGTGCATTACCTCGTAATTTGCATTCTGCTACAATTGGTATGGGTCTTGCAATACAAGAAAAAAATGCCTTACTACATCTTGTAAAATCTCTTCTCGATAGAGATGTAAGGTTATCCTTAGATGCTAGTGCTTTAATCCCTAAAGTTTTACCTCTTTTGGCAAACAAAAATGTTGTAGTAACTCCGCATGCGGGAGAGTTTAAGCGATTATTTGGCGAATTCCCTTCTAACTCAAAAAATGAACGAATCAAACTTGTAGAAAAAAATGCCAAACAATATGGAATCACTGTTTTACTAAAGGGCTCAACTGATGTGATCTCAAATGGCTCAACTACATATCTTTACGAGAAGAAAATCCCTGCTATGACAGTTGGCGGAACAGGTGATGTTCTCTCAGGGCTAGTTGCAGGAATGCTTTCTAAGAATAGAAATGCTTTGGAATCTGCTGCTGCAGCAACCTTCATCAATGGATTGACAGGAAAATTGGTTCAAAAGAAACTGGGATTGCATATAACATCTATGGATCTATTACATGAGATTCCCACGGTAATGAAACCTTTTGATAAAATTGTATGACTGCCATGGATACTCTTAAACATGTAGATTCCCACATGGGAAATTTAATTTCAGACCTGCAAACTTTGATTAGACAACCAAGTGTCTCTGCAAAAAATGAAGGGATTGAAGAATGTGCAAAACTTGTGCAAACATTATTGAAGAAATCTGGAATAAAATCTGAAATCCTACGATTAAAAAAAGGAGTGGCCCCTATCGTTTATGGTGAGATAAAATCCAAACAAAATCCAACAAAGACTTTGATGTTTTACAATCATTATGATGTGCAACCAGCTGAACCATTTGAATTATGGGATGATCCTCCATTTAGCGGAACTAGAAAAGGAAACAAGATCTTTGGGAGGGGGGCAACTGATGATAAGGGTGAGTTAATTACAAGAATCAAAGCCGTTGAAGCATCTCTAAAGACAACAGGTGATGTGCCTTGCAACATAAAATTTGTAATTGAAGGTGAAGAAGAAACTGGAAGTGCTCACATTGAAAAATATCTAAAAAAATACAAAAAGAAATTTTCTTGTGATGGCGTCATTTGGGAGTTTGGTTATGTTGATGCAAAAAATAGGCCGATTATTGGTCTTGGAATGAAAGGACTGCTGTTTGTTGAATTATCACTACAGGAATCAATTAGAGATGCTCATTCTAGTTTGGCAGTTTTGATAAAAAACCCTGCATGGCGATTAATTGAAGCTGTCAATACACTTCGAGATTCTAACGGAAAAATTCTCATAAGAGATTGGTACAAAGAAGTGATACCATTCTCAAAAAAAGACTTGGAATTAATTAAAAAAGAGCCATTTGACGAAAATATCTTTAAAAAAGAATTTGAAATAACTTCTTTTGTAGGCAATAAGAGGGGAATGGATGCAAAAAAGGCCCTAGTTGGAGGTGCTACTTGTAATATTGCGGGATTCGTCTCTGGATATACTGGTGATGGTGCAAAAACAGTGCTTCCAGGTAAGGCTCTTGTCAAAATTGATTTTAGATTGATACCTAAAATGGATCCAAAAAAGCAAGTCATGAAATTAAAAAAACATCTAAAATCTAAAGGATTTGATGATGTCAACATCAAAGTTTTTCATGGTGAAGCAGCTGCTAGAACCAATTCTTCAAACCCCTTTGTATCTCAAGTTAAAGATGCAGCTGACAAATCATTTGGAAAATCTATACTAAACGTTTCAAATGCCGGAACTGGTCCGATGTATCCGTTTGTTGATATTCTAAAAGCTCCATGCATATCAATAGGAAGCACGTACATGTTTTCAAGAATCCATTCTCCAAATGAATTTGCCAGAGTCGATTTGTTAAAGAAGACAACAAAGTGTGCTTATTTGATTATGCAAAACTTTGGAAGAAACTAGTGGAGGCATCTAGGTATCTTTTTAATAATATGTGAAAGTGAAATTCTTCCTGGTCCTGCAATCATAATCACTATTGATGATGCGAGTAGAATCAAATCAATTTCAATTCCGCCATCACCCGTCAAACTTTGAGCTCCTTTGACATGGAAAATTGCACCTAGCATAACAATTGAAAGTAAGGATGCAGATAATCTGCTAAGGACTCCTACAATTAACAAAATTCCTGGAATCAACTCAGCTAATGCAATAGGAATCTGCATCTCTGCTGGAAGTCCCATGTTTGACAAAAAGTTAGTAAATCCGGGATTAAATTTGCCTATTCCATGAACAATAAAGATCACACCTATAGCTGATCTTAAGCCCATAAAGACAACGTCGTTGAGCACTTTTTCTTTAATCTCACTTGTAGCCAACAAGACTATCTAAAATTTTCAGTATAATTATTTTGCTCATAAATTACACGTGAAATGTAGAAAGCCCTTTATTATGCTGCAAAATTATTTGAATTATGTCAATGTATATGCCAGGAGCAACTGCTGTTGGAATTACTTTTGATGGTGGCGTGGTTTTTGCCAGTGAAAAAAGGATAGCATTTGGAAACTTCCTTGTAAGTAAATCCACCAAAAAAACATTCCCAATTACTCCTAAAGTGGGTGCAGCTTGCGCTGGGCTTGTAGCCGATATGCAAATCTTGTCATTGCAGATTTCAGCTCTCGCAAAAATTAGAAAAATGGAACTTAAAAGAGATGTCCCTCCTAACACCGTTGCTAAAATGATGTCAAATATGATGTATGAAAGACGATATTTCCCATTATTGACCCAAGTGATTGTTGGTGGCGTAGTTGACAAACCTATAATGTATACTCTTGATCCTTTAGGTTCAGTTCTTCCTGATAACTATGCCGCAGTTGGGACTGGTGCTGAAATGGCATTGGGTGTATTAGATCCGCAATACAAACCAAACATGACTAAAGATGAGGCAATTGATTTGGCTAAACGTGCAGTCCGTTCAGCAGCGCTGAGAGATTCAGCAAGCGGTGATGGTTTAGACGTACTTGTCATAACTAGCGAAGGAACTGAAGAATTCACTGAAGCAATTAACTAATTGTTAATACTTTATCTCGTAAGTAATGTTATTTTTAGTTGATGCAATGCTTGGCAACGTTGCAAAAAAATTACGGTTACTTGGATTTGACTCAGAGTATTTTTCTGACATTGATGATTCTGAATTAATTGAAAAAGCTAAAAATGAAAACAGAACAATAATCTCTAGAGATCATGATCTGATTAATAGGGCAAAAAAGAATGAAATGTCATTTGTCTATATCACTAAAGAAAATGAAATTGAACAATTTTTAGAAATTCTTGAATCCACTCATTTGAAATTAGATGAAATTTCAGGAGATGCTGCAAGATGTACGAAATGTAATTCACTTACATCTCAAATTAGCAAATCCGAAATTAAAAATAAAATTCCACAAGGCCTTTTAGAATACCACGATAAATTTTGGAAATGTGATGGATGTGATCAAATTTACTGGGAAGGTACGCATATCAAAAATCTACAAGAGTTTGTGCATAAAATAAACTTGTAGTCTTAATCATAGATTGTTTTTCCGGTTTCCCAAAATTTATCAGAAATATAATGAATATTTTTTATGATCTCTCCTTTTTCAATATTTTCCATTTCTGAGCTAGAAACCATTGCCTTTCCAACTGCTAAAAATTTATTCTGAGATTCTTCTATAATGCAAACAATCTTGTCCTTTTCAAATTCTGTAAATTTTTTAATTCCTGGCCTCATTACGTTTGCCCCCTTACACATGAATTTGATAGCCCCCATATCCACCATAACGCTAGGGAATTTCTTTAGGGTTTCAGTTTCCGATAGAAACGGCAAATACTCCTCATTGATTTTTAATATTTTTATTCCATTTCCAGTTATGATTTGTGCCTCATCTGAAATTTGATGAACTTTGAGGTTTTTTATTTTTGGACATTCAAATCCCCATTTTTCTGATATTGTTTTTAAGAGTACTGATGTCTCACTCTTTGAAATTAGATTGGATTTCAATTCTTTGCAATCTCTTGTCTTATCTCTAACAAATCTCTTAGAATAGAACTGGCAGTTTCCATGCCTCCAGCTCCTCTGCCGATAATTGTTTGAGTGCCTGAGTGCTCTGAGGTAAAAGCAATTGCATTTAATGTTCCATTGACACAAAGTGGGTCATCATTTGAAACTTCCTTTGGGCCTACAGCAAGTTCTTTGTTACAGGAGGCAATTAGTTTTACCGCACAATTACTCTGATCTGCTTTTTTGATGTCTTCTTTTGTTACCTTTCGTATGCCTGTACAATCAATATCAGGCATTGTAACTTTCATTCCCATTATCCAGTTTGCAAGTATTACTAGTTTAGCAGCAGCATCCAAACCATCCAAATCCAAAGATTCATCTGCCTCTACGTATCCCTTGTCTTTTGCATCTTTTAGTGCTTCATCAAAGGACAGTCCTGTAGTCATATTTGATAAAATGTAATTTGTAGTACCGTTAAGAATTCCTGCAAACGATATTATTCTTTCGCCTCTTAGGCTGTTTTTTGCATAATCTAGAATTGGTGTCCCTCCTCCCACTGTTCCGCTAAATTTGAACATGACCTGATTGTATACTGCTAGTTCCATAAGGGACGGAAATGCTAATGCAAGCGGACCCTTGTTTACTGAAATTACATGCATGCCTTTTTTCATGGCAGTTGTAATATGGGTCATTCCTGGTTCTGCATCTTTGTAGTTACTTGCAGTAGTCTCAATTAACACATCTGCATCGATATTTTTTACCATCTCAATTCCAGACATTGAATTTTTGGTGTCTGCATAGTTTTTTACAGTTCCAAACTTTTTCTTTACTTCAACAAGCTTGTCGCATTCTAATCCTGATGGGTTTATTGCACTTCCTTTGCTGTCAAATACTCCTACAACTCTTGGTTTTAGTCCATATTTTGCATAAAGATCCTCTGATCTTGAATCAAATAATTTCACTAAACTTTGGCCTACCACACCAAACCCACATAATATTATTCTCAAATCTCTTTATCCCTTTTTGATGTGTGATTATAGTTCATTTTATACCCTTGATTTTCTTATCATTAATTGTGTTTTATTAATAATTTTTGAATGTACTTTCAGAGAAAATACTGTCCTCTTCCATACATCTAAGATTGTTCATCATCATCTTTTTCATGTTGTAATGAAATAGAGTTGATACAATATCTCAAGTTTGAAGGCTTTGGCCCGTCATCAAATACATGGCCTAAATGTGCCCCACACTTATTGCAGTTGACCTCTGTGCGAACCGTTCCATATGATTTATCAGAAATATACTCTATTTTCTCCTCTGAGATCGGTTTCCAAAAACTTGGCCAGCCTGAACCCGAATCAAACTTTGCTCCAGATGAAAAAAGTTCTTCTCCGCAGCAAGTGCACTTGTAAGCACCTTCAAGTTTGCTGTTATTGTATTTTCCAGAAAATGGGGGTTCAGTTCCATGGTTGATACAAATCTCATATTGATCGGGATTTAGTTTTTCCTTCCATTCTTCAGGTGTTTTTTCAATTCTCTCTGTCATGTTTTGTCTTGTATCTTTTGTTATTAGAATATTTTCTATTTTTTTATATTCTTTCTTTTCTCTTCAGTTCTTTTTTCTGATTCAAATCTTTCTAAATCGTATTCTTTCAGATCCACAAATTTTATTATTTTACTCAAGCTAGGATGTACTTTGTTTATTTGATTGAACATTTCTTGTGCAATCCGTCTATAATCTATATGTCCTTGTGGGACTGTTCTTAGTTCAATTAAATGACAAGCTTCTCTGAGATTGAATTTCATAAAATACGGATAGTTGTATGCAAAGTTTACAACGTATTGTCCTTGTTCGGGATACTTTGTTCTAATTTTTTCAAATGTTTCTTTTGTTTTGTTCATACAATCCTTAAAGTCTTTTTCAATTCCAAGAATTTTAATTTCATTTGGAATTGTATATCCATGATCAGTAGTTAATAGCTGTCTTTCTATGGTTAGTGCTCTATGTCTGTGAAAGTCCCTGAACATTCCAAAGTTATTACACAAATCAAATGTATAGTAAATATTTTCAAATGCTCTTGGAGGTCGATGACGTCTGTTTGTTCGAATTTTTACAAATTCATTAATTATTTTAATTTTCTTCTTGTTTGAAAATTTTCTTACTTGTTGTAAAATATTTAGATATGATGTACTTGGTGATTGTTCATACATTATACTTGTAATTATTTTATCTATTGCACTTTTTTCTGGTTCATAATCAACAAGACTCGTCTTTATTCCCTTAGTTGGTTTTGATTTGATTTCTTTTTCAGTAATTGATTTTGTTTTCTTTTTAACATCATTCAGATAATTTTGAAATGCTTTTCCGTACTTGTCATCTGCCCTTCTAACAAATGATTTGATGGTTGTATCCAGTTCTGCTTTGATTTTTGAGGCTAATTCTTGCTCTTCTCTTAGCTCAGATGAGGCCAAAACAGTTAGCAAATATTCAAACGCTCTACCATTACCTGTAACTCCAACATTTGTTAAAGTTGATGCAGGTAATAATCCTCGTAGAATATCAAGTGCTTTAGCTTTAGTTGAACCTTTGTAAATCATGTTGGCCGATTTAATATCCATTTCATTTTTTAATTTGGAATATGATTTTTCTTGTCCATCTGCTGAATCTTTAAAACGATATTTTTCTATGGGATATTTTTCTCTAACATATTTTATCATTGGTTCTATCTTTTTTGAGTAAACATCAAATGAAAAATTACATGTTTCTTCATACATGTCTGCAAATTTTGATTTCATAATTTCAGGGTCTCTGTAAAATCTGTATTTTCCACTTTCTTTTTTATTCCATGCAACATATCTTGATGATTTTTCTAAATAAGATAACCCTATTCTTCTGTCTTCAATTTTTTTTACCGCAATGTTTGACAATCCTTCTATTGCAATTTGTGCTTCACCTAATTCTGCAACAGAATCATCTCCATATTCTAAAAGAACTCTGTTGTAAAACTCCTCTCCTCTATTTTTATTTTTTAAAAACTCATCAAGAAAAATTTGTCTCATGCTTTTGTCGGTTCTACTATACCTTGACATCAATGCACCACGATCAACTTGTCGTGGAGTGATAATTGCAAAGACATTACTATCAGTATTTGAAAAGTGATCCGATAAAATTTTTTTTTCTTTAACTGAAAACTCTGACAATGTCTGTGTGAAGTTTTTCAATTATTAATAGTCTATTTCTTTTTTCCAATTTGAATTAGATCGGGACCTTTGTCTCTGTTTTTGTCATTTCCTTTGGCTTGCCATCTTAACAACACTTCTTTGAAAGATGCTGCATCTGCCTCGTTTTCAGTGTACATCACTGTTGTAATCCAGTATCCGTTTTTTGCAGTCTTTCCGCCAACGGAATTCATCCAAAAATCACTTGGCAAATCCTTCAAAGCTTTATTCTCTGGATCCTTTGATACTTCGTTCCATCTACTTGCAACAAAATTCAATATTTGTTCCAGTTCTTCTCTTTGAATCATACATCTTCTATTTTGCCTCTAAATTTTAAAATTACTGAAAGCCATGTTATTTTGAGTTTGTGAAAATAATCTTACTAAAACTAAAAACATTACTTACACTTTGTCGGTTATACAAACCTCATAATTAACTCACATGACCCACGACGATATCGATATAATCGGTAAAAACGTCAAAGACATGTACGGAACATTCCTGGGTAAAGTCATAGGAACAATAACTGACATTGATGGTAGTATCCAATCAGTTGGTATTGACTGCGGTTCTCAAGGATTACAGCAAATCCAATATGAGCAATTAGTAGTACAAAACGATGTTGTTATTTTCATTCCAAAATGGAGACTTGACTCACAAAGACTCATTCGTGAAAAACAACTAACTCTACGTCGTCTAAAGGCATTGATTGATATTGTTTCTGAAAATGATGACATGAAAGCAGATGCAGAAATCATTCATGAAAAATACAAGTCAAAACTTGTATCACTGGATGAAACAGAAAGTCAAATCAAAGCTAAACTTGAGGCAAGATTGACCGAGTTAGATGAACAAACGAAGTCTGCAAAAATGTTATTGTTTGATGCAAAAGTACAATACAAGAGCAATGAAATCTCTGATACCACATTTGAGACCGTGAAATCATGCACAACTGAGGTAATTGAGCATGTTACTCACGAAACAGCTGAAATCGCAAATGTAAAGAGTAGAATTGCAGATCTTGAATTGGAAGTGCAAGAGATAACTGCCCCTCCACAACAAAATATCCAAGAATCCGCCGTTTCATATCTGGAGACTTCTGAATCACAACAAGTAGTTCAGACAATACTTCCAGAAGCGCCAACAGAACCAATAGCAACACCTTCAGAACCAATTGAAGCTGCGACTCTGCCAATACCAGAATCTGCAACGCCATCTGAAGTTTCATCTTCATTTCCAGAACCACCCCAACAGGTGACCCCAGAAACTACAAAAGAAGACAACGACAACGACTGGCTAGCTAGAATGGAAGCACAATAATTTTTTTAATTTATTTTTTCTTTAACACTTAGAAAGATCTACGTTCATACACTTTATGATGTCTGAGACCTACAATATTGGACTTGGAAACAATAATTCTGAAATAAGGAAAAAAGCAGACTCTGATTTTGTATCTTTTTGGGATGAGCAGGCAAAGAATCTTTCTTGGTTTTCCCCTTGGAAGAAAACCCTAGACTGGCAGCCTCCCTTTGCTCGATGGTTTGTCGGAGGCACAATTAATGCTTCATACAACGCACTTGACATACACCAAGATTCCAAGGCTAACAAACCTGCCATATTATGGGAAGGAGAAAAAGGAGAATCCAGAATATTGACATATCGTGATATGTGGATTCAGGTTCAAAAATTCTCAAATGTTCTCAAATCATTGGGTGTTCAGAAAGGGGACAGGATCACCATCTATCTTCCAATGGTCCCTGAACTGCCAGTTGCAATGTTAGCCTGTGCAAGAATTGGTGCCATACACACCGTAGTTTTTTCAGGTTTTAGTGCAGCATCCATTAGAGACAGAATTGATGATTCCAAATCTAAAGTTATCATTACAGCAGATGGAGGATATCGAAGGGGAAAAATTGTTAAACTAAAAGAAGTAATTGATGATGCAATCAAAGATCTTGATTTTGTTAACAATGTAATAGTTCTTGAGAGAACAAAAAATAAAATCTCAATGTCATCAAAAGATAAACTTTGGAATGATTTGATGAAAGATGCATCTGCCTCTTGTGACGCAGAAAAATTAGATAGCACTCATCCTCTTTACATCTTGTACACGTCAGGAACTACTGGAAAACCAAAAGGAGTCCTTCATGGGACAGGAGGTTACCTGACTCATCTGCATTCTACTTTCAAGTGGGCATTTGACATTAAAGATTCTGATGTGTTTTTTTGCACTGCAGATATTGGTTGGGTTACAGGACACAGCTATGTAGTTTATGCTCCATTACTTCACGGCGCAACTGAAGTAATGTATGAAGGCGCACCTGATTTTCCTGATGCGTCAAGAATGTGGGATATTTTACAAAAATACAAAGTTACAATTTTTTACACAACTCCCACTGCACTTAGAATGTTTATGAAGTTTGGAGATGACATTCCAAACTCTTTTGACCTTTCCTCATTGCGATTGCTTGGAACAGTAGGAGAGCCAATCAATCCCGAAGTTTGGAGATGGTATTTCAAAATAATTGGAAAAGAAAAGTGCCCAATTATTGATACTTGGTGGCAGACAGAAACAGGAGGAATGCTAATTTCTCCCTTACCTGGGTTGGAGACAATTCCTTTGAAACCAGGTTCTGGTGCCTTTGCAATTCCAGGCGTAAATATCGATGTATTTGATGAAAATGGAGTCGGGGTCCCACCAAATACAAAGGGATATCTTGTAGTGAGGAATCCTTGGCCTGGAATGCTTTTGACATTGTGGGGTGATGATGAAAAATACACGACTGTCTATTGGTCAAAATATGAGAATTATTACTATCCTGGTGACTATGCGCTAAAAGATGAGGATGGGTATATTTGGCTGCTTGGTAGGGCAGATGATGTTCTAAAAGTGGCAGGTCACAGAATTGGAACTGCTGAACTTGAGAGTTGCATTGTCTCACACAATGATATCGTAGAGTCTGCAGTATGTGGAATTCCTGATGATGTAAAAGGTGAGGTGATAATTGCTTTTGCCGTTCTAAAACACGGAGTAGGTGTAAATTCTGATAACTTGGAAAAAGAAATTTCCGAAAAAATACGAAAAGATATTGGTGCAATTGCAACTCCAAAACAAATCTACTTTGTTTCAAAACTTCCAAAAACACGTAGTGGGAAAATAATGCGGAGATTGCTAAAAGCAATTGCAAGCAATGAAAAAATTGGCGATGTCAGCACTCTAGAAGATGGTACAGCGGTGACTGAAGTTCAAGGCGTATTTGATGAGATTCAAAAATCAATTAAAGAAAAATCTGGATAATTCAATGCATCTTTTTTAATTCTCTTAAATTAATTGTAGACAACATCTCAAACATTTTTTTGAGTCCGTTGTATTCTGATTTTGAGTTTTCATCTAGTTGTTCATAATCTTTTGCCTTGATTTCATCTAGTTTATTGTTTGTTTTTAGGAAAAATTCTTCATATTCTTTTATTTTTTCATCTGTCATATTTGTTAAATCGAAAATTACTGTGTTGCTTCCAAGTAGGTTTTTGTTTTCATCATAAAGACTTGTTGCCTGCAATAATCCTGGAAAAGTGCTTCCATCTTGCCTTTTGAATGTAATCTTTCTGTCCGTTACTTTTCCTGTCTCAAACCACGTCTTTAGAGAGTCATTCATTGATTTCCATTCTTCTTTAGGCACGTGCTCAAAGATTGGTTTACTTAGAATCTCTGATTTTGCATAGCCTAGGTTTGCAGCATACGTGGAATTGCAATCCAGAATTATTCCTATTGAATTTACCCTCCTCCACATTACAGGAGCATCCTTGAGAGTCTTTCTTGCTTCTGTTTGAGGCATTTTTTAAAATTAGATTGACTAGTTATTAAATTGAAATCTTTTTTAAAACCACTGATCAAGATTTTGACTCTTTTTCTCTAGTGCTCTTTTTAGTCTGTTTAATGTTGATTGTATTCTGTCCTCTGAGAAACTTCTTTCTTTTACCAGATAGTTTGTAATTGCTTCATAATCAATTTTATCAAATATGATTTCATCAACGTCAGCTACTTCTGGATTCAAAAAGATTTTTCTTATCTGCTGAAAATCTATCTCTTGTAGTTGTTCTTGAATTTGTGGAATATCTTCTAACCTTGAATGCTGTCTAATCATTTTTAGTGCAGTTTTTGGACCAATCCTTTCAAATCCATTAGGATTAAAATCAGTTCCAATCAAAATTCCAACATCAATTAGTTCTTCTCTTGTTAATCCTAATGAGTCAAGTGTTTTTTGTGTCTCAATTATTTCTGGAACAATATCAATGTAGGTATTTCTGTTAGGTATCTTTCTTCTTCCACTATTAGTAAAATTTCTTATCAATCGTTTTGCGCCACATAAAATAGAATCAAAGTCCTGGCTTGCAGATGCATATGCCTGCTCTGTATTTGTTAGATGTGCAGCTGTTGCTTCTCCTTCTGATGGTGCTTCTATGTATGGAATGCCAAAATATGTCAAAAGTTGTTTTGATTCTTGTACCATCCCATCTCTCATACTAGTTGTTTGCTGCGCATATTTTCTTGCATCTTCCATGTTTCCTGCAGCGATGGCTTTTTCATATTTGATAGTGGCATCTTTTTTGATCTGTTTTCTGCGCTCAATTTCTGCGGTTTTTAGTGATGGTGGTTTGCCATCAAAGACATAAACTGGTTTTATTCCTAGAGATAGAAAGTTGACATTTCTGTATAATAGACCGCTTAGGTGACTTGTTATTCTACCTTCAGAATCCGACAGTTGTAGTCCATCAGGACCTCTGATGCTTGCTAGGAACTGGTAAATGGCATTGTATGCATCAATTGCAATTATCTTAGTTGAAAATGCTTCTAGACTTGTTTTCTCTCTTACTACCAAGTCTTTTAGATTCAATCCCATGGAAATTTGTTAAAGTTTTACGCTATTTTGTGTTTGTCCTTTTCATCTGATCGATATTTTTCATGATACGCAATCTTAGATTGTTGGAAGAAAAATTTGATAATCTTGCTTCAGTTATTGTCTTAAAATCGATTTTAATATATGGATAAATTATTGAAAATTAAATTGGCAAAACTGAACTTCCCCTCACATTTACAGGATAAAATTTTTGAAATACGATTTGAAGCAGATGATACCGTTTCAAAGATTATCTCATACTTTCCTTTCTCTGCATCAGAAAGACAGGAGATTTATTCTATATTGAATAATGAATCCTTTGATGGATTTCATTCTATCTTCACAGATAATGTGACTGAAGAAGAATGGAATAGAACCAAAGAACAAATCAAAAAGAAATTCAGAGATGAACTCTTTGATATTAATAAAATGCCCTAAATCTAGATATTCTAATTTGCTTTATTATAGAGAAAATCTGAGATTAATTGCCAGGTTAGCCAAGTGGTAAGGCGGCCGTCTCGAAAACGGCTACGCGTAAGCGTGCAGGGGTTCGAATCCCTTACCTGGCGTATACTATTATGTTGTTGCTCCCTTCAGACAAAAATCCTGCCTTAAATGAAAATCATTCCTCTTCTGGTATGGTAAAAAGTGATGTTGATGTTGGTAAACACCCTTTGAGCTATGATGACGATGATGATATCTACCACTATCCTAGAAAACTAAGATGGGCCAAAAACCGCCTTGCCAAGATGCATGATGGCCAAAAATCCATCCAGTTTCTTGACAAGCTAAAACTGATAGGATTGTCTGATGCTCGTATATGTTATTACAGTGACAGGCTTCCGCTGATTCTTTCAGAATTCAAAAAACTAGACACCAAGCTAAAAAATGCCACAAAGTCTCACTGTGAATCCATACTTTCTAATCTTATCTCACAAAAAAACTATAAGGGTGAGACAAAGTCTGCATATGCATTGACCCTGCAGAGGCTGGTCCACTTTGCAAAGACTGGTGATATTGGAGACAAGAGATCAGGTTACATCAAGGAAGTCTCTTGGATATCTCCATCCAGATACAAAGACAGGAATGCACAGGGAATACAGCCAAAGGATTTGCTTACCCTTGATGAACTAAATGCAATAATCAACCAGACCACCAACAAGCGAGATCGGGCAATGCTCTGGGTTTTGTTTGAAGGGGCATTTCGCCCCGGTGAACTGTTGCATCTACGTGTTGGCGGTATTGGCTTTAGAGATTCAAAGTGTGGGACATTATTTCTTTGTACATTCAAATACTCTTGCTGTCCCTCCAAAGTACCAAATCTATTGTGAACTCTGTCAAGATTCTCCATGCTGTTAATTGTATCGCCTGGATTTGTCTTTGACATTTCCATTAGATTCCTCTCAAAGGAATCAGTATCCCTGAATTTCCAATACAAAAATCTTTAGAATCTAAAATGACTCATACGTTAAAGATAATTTAGTAGTTAATTCTAAAAGATAGTATTTCAGGCAAATATTGTGAACTATACGAAATATCTGAACTGTAATGACTGTAAAAAAACAGGGCTATATTGTATATCACATAGAAAAGAGGTTGAAATGAAACTGAAAAAATATGAATTACAAAAGACATTACAGATTAGGAATTCACAATCACCTTTGTACAAAAAGTCCATTAGAAATTTGTTTGAGTCATACGTACGGTGGAATGCTTGATTTTGATTCCATTATAGAGAATCTATATCTACACGTAGTGTCTAGAACCGTCCGTTAGGATAATAGGGCTAAAACTTGTATTATCATATTGATTTCCCTAAAGGAAATCCATGTGATCCTCTTGAGGAGGATCCTAGACGGTCTGTCAAGACTGTGGACTTTGATGAATTCCCTCAAGAATTTTCTACAAAAATTGGTTAAACATCAATACATGTTAAAATGTATGAAGAATATCTAAAACATATTGTCTGAAATAAAACCAATACCACCAACCTCAGTCTCTGAAACACTTGAAAAACATACTATGCAAATAATGAAGAAATTAGAATCTCATATTCCACTTCAGATAAAGTCTTTTTCTGATTTTTCAAGAGAGTACATGAAATTATTAGAAGAAATCTATGATATCGATTATACTCTGGAAAATAAGATATTTGGAAACTTTGGTATGGATGAAAAGTCCATAAAGCTGCTAGATGACTATTTGGAAATTGGTTCCAAATTTTATACATCTCAAATAGAAATGTCAAATGAATTCTTCAAGGGATATCTCAATATGAGACTCTCAGTAATGGAGTCATACAACAAGTTTCTAAAAGAATTCTCGACAAGCTTTAGAGATAACGCCAATTCAAAAACAGATAAAGCAGATTAGAATAAATTCATAATCACACTTGATCGATTATTTCTTAAATGGTCTGATTGCTTTGTAGGTTCCGTCTTTTAGTTGTACGAATAACGGCGGATTGCCATTTGGGTTTCCACGTCTGTATCCTGCAAAAATTTTCCTGAAGGTACCTTTATTTTTTGGCTTACAAATTTTGATTGCCTGGATTGGAGTGAATGGTTCTTTGTCTAAATTAGGAAGGTCTGTGGCAGTGGGACCACTAAATGTAACTTGTAATTTTAGATCATCTGTTTCTAATTCCTGCAAAATATCTTCAAGAATATGAATATTAGTAAATCTTTGATTTAAAACAGCTTGTTGCATCCTATCCATAAAATTTCTTTCATGCCATTTTTCTCCTAATTCTTTATCGATTTTTTTGTATTCTTTTGATTCATTTTCAAGATATTTTTTAAATCATTAACACCTTTTTTGAAAACCATCGATACTGATTTTGACTTACAATTTAATGTATTTTTACAATTTCTATTGCATAATCTTAGATAGGATTATGAAAACAAGTGATTAAATTCCACAAATTGTGATGATCTTTTTTGCCATAGTGTCAATTTCAACATCTGGTTCACTAGATACCAAGAGGATTTTATTTTTGAGTGGAAACGTCATCATGACTATTTTGGTTCTCCTTGAAGCAGCATACTTGACTGGTCCTACATTATAGTCAAAATCTTCTCTCGTTCTCACTCTTAGAGCTACTTCTAAGAATATTTTATGTCTCTCAGATTCTTCTTTTAGAGGAGTTACTCCCTTCTTAAAACCGCCTATGAGTAAATTGCCCATATAATCAACAAAACCTACGAATCGTATTTTTGGTTCCTTTAGAAGCTCTTCGTATATTCTCTGATATTTTTGATGTTCAAATCCTCTTATTAATTGAGTCATCCAACTACTAACTACGTTAAACTGCAATAAAAAGAATTATTGGAAATTAAATGTGTTAATTTTTAATAAACAAATTTCATAATCCTATACAAGATTATGAAAAAAATTGAAAAATAAAAAAATTAGAATGGCCTAATTAGCTGTTTCTAGTTTCAGCATCCTTTAATTATTATCTCAATTAATACTGTTTATGGGTAATTATCTCAAAGCCACGGCAATAGATCACATCAATATGAAAGTCAAAAGCTTGGAAAAAAGTGTAAAGTTTTACAAGGATCTTTTTGGATTTAAAGTAAAAGTAGAAGATAATTTTCCAAACAAATTGAAGGTTCCTTCAAAGATTATAGGAAATGATTCGGTTCTTCTTTGCCTGTATGAAGTACCAGACATGTCTCCTGAAGGTGGTATAACCCATTTTGGTTTTCACGTTAGAAATTTCGGGCAAATAGAAGACAAGTGCAAAGAATTAGGTGTTGAAATACTATATGACGGGCTAGTTACATTTGACGATTCTAAATCGTTTTACATAGCAGACATAGATGGGTATGTTATTGAGCTAAGCGAGATTTTTGGTGGCGGATTATAGGATCATAAGAATTTAAGAAAAAAGAAAAGATCAATCTCCGAAATAACCAACATTCCTGCATAATCCTATCTAAGATTATGAATTTGGGACAGTTATTTTTCCATTTTAGATTTCATTTTATATGCATCGATAATTTCATCTAATGTTTCAATTAACTCTTCAATGAACATGCAAATTTTTTCCCATTCTAAGAAATTTTGGGGTTTTCTTGGTTCAAATTTATAATTAACACCTCTAATTGTTACATTATCTTCGGTATCGGTATAAACTCCTCAATTATGTAAAGAATTTCTTATTAAATATGGACATTTTATTGCGTCTACCTTCTTTTGATATTCTGGAATCTTTAACTCCTTTAGAATATGTTTTGTCATTGGGATTATTTTCTTATCTTTGGTCGGATTCGATAGTTTAGAATTGATTTCCCTCAAAGGAAATTCAATTTGAAATAAACACTCTGTAAGAAAACTTATTTTAAGAATTGTTTTAAAATTAGTTTTCACTTTGATGACATACTCTTTATTGTTTTCTCGTATAGAAAATAATTTTCCCATAATATCATTTTTTGGATCATCAGGCATAATCTGTTTTTCATAAAAATGTAAAACCAGATATGCATAGTTTGTTACGTACCAAAGTCTTTGCCAAGTTTTATGCCAATTATTGATCTTTCCTTCTTTTTCCATTTTTTTGATTAAAATTTCAATTAATTTTTCAGTCTGTTTCTGTGAATTTTTTGTTAATATCTTAAATTTATCAAGTGTATCTGTCATCTGAATTTACTTACATATTTCACTATATTCATTTTTCATAATCTCCATTAGGATTATGAATCATTTTAAAAAATACAATAAAAGAATGGTGAATTTAAGATTCACTCATAAATGATAACTAACCTACTTTAGTATTTTTTGTGTAATTCAAGTATGGATGTATTTGGATTATCTCCAGTAGCTGCAACAATAATTATAGTATCTGTAGGCGTAGTATTGCAAAATCTTCTTGGATGGCTGAAATCTAAAGAAAACTATGACACTAAAAGTGCATTGGCATCTACCATTATTGCATTTGTTGTTGGAATTACCATAATTGGTCCTCAGATTGAGGCTATCCAAAACCAAATGTTATCTGATCTATCAGAACTTACTATAGTAGCAAGCTTGATTGCATCAATTGCAGGTTTTGATATATTAACCAAAAATGTTTTTAGAATAGCAAATCAGAAAATGCATTTACAAAACAAACCTATTTGATTCATCGATTGGATCTTAAGACCAGCAACGGTTAGTTGTTTGGTGAGTTCCAATACCTATTTCATTTTGTAAATTTAGTATTTAGATCTAACTGATAATTCATCAGTGAATCTTTTAAGTAAATTTTATTCAGATTTTATGTACATTGTCAATAGGAGTTTTCTGTCGTTTATCTATTGACAAATCATACATCCCAAGTTGGTAAACCTGCTCAATTTTCTCAATATGGCCAATGATCTTACAAAAAGTAGATCCTATGTCTAAATTGAGAGTGTAGGGTGTTCCTCTACTTAGGAAAATCCCTTACCTTGCGTTCACTTTTGAGTTTAAAACCCTCAACGTTATGATATGTATTGTGAGTACAATTCAAAAACAAAATTTTCAGATTCATGATTATGATAGTTTTATTGGTTCTTTACAGTAAAAATCCCATTTAACGAAAAATACTATGACAACAATCGAGTATTCTGTAGACAGTGCGAGAGATTCATGAAGATTTCAGGAGTTAGGTATCCTTGTTGTAAGGGTTCGGTGAGAATCAATACACGCAACAATGGTAATTGTCGTAATCGGTGTGTTATGTAATACAGAAATAGACCTTCCAAATGAATGGATTAAGTATGTCAGATCCTAAAGAACACATCAAGAAACTAAACGATATCATGCCTAAAATCCCAAACATGAAATGGGGTGCTCTAACTAATGCTGCACCAACAAATGCCAAATTAAATGAGATGAGCAAACTTTTGCCACACGACAAAAAATGGCATAGTCTCTTTGAGGAAAAAGACCAGGTTCACATTGACGGTGTAACGGTTAGAAGAAAGAATCTGGATTCATTGACATAATTTCTATATCGATTGACTCTCTCTGGCTTGAAACTTTTTGACTTTATCCCGCCATTGGCTTTGAATGGGTATTCTTGTAGTGGGATGATTAGTTGGTGTTGAACTGATTTAGCTGTCCCCTTACCTGGCGTTACAGGCTACCTTAAATGCCCTTGATTATGAGCGTGAAAATCCAGTATTCAAACAAATAGTAAATCGTGCAATTACTCCAATGATTTCTTGTTTAGTCTATTTTGAATTATGATATTATTATTGAAAAATACTATTTTTTTGTTCTAGTATTTTTTTGGCAGCCAATGAAGCAATAGTCATGACAGTTAACTGAGGATTAACTCCTAAAGAAGTTGGAAATACACTGGCATCACAAATATACAAATTTTCAATGTCATGAGAACGACAATAGGAGTTAACAACAGAAGTTTTTTTATCAACCCCCATTCTGTTGCCACCTTGCGGATGTGCCGAAGCCAATCTAAATGATCCTAAACCAAAACCACGTTCATCAATCAAAGAAAGATCATCGATGTTTTCAAGAACAGTTTTTTGAATATGTCCTGTAATGACTTTTGTTGCACCCGCTGCAAAGAATATTTCTGCAACAGTTTTCAGTCCTTTGAGAAGTTTTTTCCCGTCAGTATCACTAAGAATATAGTCAACAACTGCATCGTTGCTCCAATTCAAAGAAACAGTTCCATTTGCTTCATCCTGGATTAAAACTCCTGCTACTGCAGAATAGTCATATTTTTCAAGAAATTCAGCATTTTCTTTTCCTATTCCTGGAGTTGCAGTTGAGAAAGTTGCAGGAGAAACAAAGACTGATTCGATCATAAATCCTGGCTTTTGTGTTTTTACAATACCAAATTCATCACAATGAAAGGCCATGGATAAGTCATTTTGTCCGTTAATGACATGATCAAACTGTGCAATTACTGACGAAGCAGGATGAAAGCTGAGGTGTTTTCCAATATGTCCACTACTATTTGCCATCTTATTTTGAAGCAAAAGCTCAGAAGATGCGATTGTACCTGCAGACAATACAACAATGGTTGATTTTACATCTATTGTAATAGTTTTGTCACAGTTGGTATGGACTGCCTGAATTCCTGATATTTTATTTCCATCTTTTAAAATTTTTGTGGCTTTGCAATTTGCATATATTTCTAGGTTTTCTGGATTTGCCTTTTCCAAGTAAGAAAGCAGAACGTTTTGTTTGATTCCCCCTTCATCCGCTATGTAGTTTTTATACATCCAGTCTCCAGAATAACCTAACTTTCTACATCCAAGCTCCAGTTTTTCGTGAGATGCGCCTGCATCGGTTATTTTTCGTACTTGAATTTGTTTTTCTACTTCTGCATATTCATTATGTAATTCATTTTTTGAAAATTTGGTACCAGTTTCAGATTTCCAAATCTGAAGAGTTTTATCTGGAACTCGAAAACACATTCCATAGTTAATAATTGTTGAGCCCCCAACACATTCGCCTTGGGTAATAGCTAAGAGAGGAAGTCTAGTTACCTGCGCTCCTCTGTTCTTCCATAATTTTTGCAAATTTTCTTCTGCTGTTTCAGATTTGATTTCATCATGAGGATAATAATCCCCTTTTTCCAACATCAAAACTTTGAGTCCAGATTGAGCTAGATGATATCCGACAACTGCCCCTCCTGCACCAGTTCCAATGATACATACATCTACATTTTTGGTTTCATTTGCATCAAATGATGTCTTGATGTTAAGTGCACTCAATTGATATAACTCCTCCTTAAGACTTCCCCACGATAACCAATTTTGTCCCATGAAAGATGACTGGTGTAATAGCTATAACCAATAAGGGCCTTTAATGCAACTGGTGCCAAATTTAGACCTTCAGATTCAGCCCAAATGTGCATATAATCAACTTGATCCTTGTCTGACAAATGAATGAATCTACTAAATTGAAATTTTCCTTTTGTAAGGCTGATCAAAAATACTGCAAAAATAGAGTCAAAAAAGAAGAATAATATCTTAAGGGATTCTAGCTGAGACTTTTGCATTGATTCTAGCATTTGCTGAGAAATTTTTGATGTATCTGCAAGTAGTGCATCGTGTTGATCATTATTGGAGTCTTCTTTAGGAAATAAAGATTGGATTAATGCATTAAGAATTTCAATGTATTGGTTAAATCGGTACATAGCATGTTTTATTCCAACTAGAAACAATACTGCAAAAATAGATGCAGAAATTAGGGATACTGTTAAATCATTTGTTTGAAGAAATGCCACCACCCCAAATATAATGGTAGCAAGTCCACCTACCAGAACATATCGTTTTTGAGCATTACCACTACTCCATAATTTTCCTAGAAATATTACCAGCAGATGGTTAATTTTTACTGTGAAAAACCCAATCCCATATCCAATCAAAAGAGACAGGATCAAGTAAATAATAAGATCAGATGTGGACGTTATTTATCATACTCCAAATCTGTACAAGTGTAATTTCGAGGTACTGGGTTAATATCATAGTGTAGTCATCTCGGATTATTATTAAGTAATAAACATTATTTGTATTGCCCTTTTATAATGTAAAATGATTAGATTTATCATGAATGATTCTGACATATCTTCAAAGATAGTTATTGCAAAATGGAAAGACAGATTTCTTGCCTGGTTAATTGATTTTATTATCATCTCGATAATTTCAGCATCCATATTTTTTGCCTCAATTGAAACAATTGACTACGAATTTGAAGATAATTTCTGGACAGAAAATATACAATACATTCCAACTAGTATCTTGTTCTTTACATATTGGACAATTTTAGAGTATAAAACCAGTCAATCTATTGGAAAAAAAATTCTCAATTTGAAAGTGACTAATATTGATGGACAAAAACCGAATTTGAAGGGTATTTTGATAAGCAGTTTTGGAAAATCATTTCTGTTACCAGTTGATGTTATCTTAGGCTGGTTCTTGACAAATGAAAAACGCCAGCGAGTTTTCAATAAATTAGGAGATACATTAATCGTAAAAATTCAGGATCCCGAAGATACTTCAGATATACGATATGTAAAGGATTAGATTTTGTCATATTTTCTTGAACAAGTATTTCGAGGAATTAACCAACAGATCTATTAGCAACCCTGGATCTTTTTACCTTGATGTCTGAAAACCTAAAGGAATGGTGGATCGGATTGCCAATAGAACTTCAAAATGACATAGAACTAAAAGAATAGTAATCGATAACACAAATTGGTAGCATCGGTACCTGAAAATATTTGTTTACAGAAAATCGTTTCAGATAAACAATATAATTTCAACTAAAATCAATTATTTGTAGATCATTTAGCTAATTTGTCTTTCTTAGGATGTAACTTAACCCAATTCTAGATCCTTTTTGTGGATGGTTTTCAACATTCAAAAAACTAATGCCAATCTCCTGTGGAAGTCTGGATATTCTTAGATTGAAAATTTTATAGATACTATCTAAAACCTGAATTGTGCTTGCACCAGAATTTATGAGACTTTGCAGTTCCTCAATTGAGAACCTACTGCTTTGTGGCAAGGACCAGTTGATTACCCATTTCCCTACAGCAAAGTCTGGTCTAATCATTCTTAACTCATCATGAAATGGTGTAAAGTCATCAAATCTGAACAAATCCTCATTTGCAGAAACTTCAGAATACCCCTGTAACAGATTTGAAAAGTTGTAATGCATTTGGTATTCTCCGCTTCCATCATAATCAAAGTCAAAGACTTGACTCCTTGGTGTTACAAAGGAATCTGAAACAAGCATCCCTTCCCATTTGCCAATCATTTCGTCTTTTGTAGGGGTATGGCTATACTGATCATTGTAAAATAAAGTAGCAAGATCATCTTCGCCCATAAAATTAATGTGGTATATCTTTGACATGCTAAAATCAAACAGCAACTGACCACGTCCATATCTGCCCATGAATGCCTTTCCTAGAATGTTATTCTCATCGACCATCTTTAAAATATCATATGCCTGATTGAATGGCGCAGCTTGGTATTCTAGATGAATTATTTTTCCATGTCCTGCAAGCTCCTTCTCCTTTGCAAGGCTCTTTGCAAAAACTGGAACATTAAACGGCTTTGTAACGCCGCTAAATGATTCAGAGTTTAGTTTTCTGAATCTCTTATAAAATCCACCAAATGCTCTCAGTCCAGTTGTCATGAGATCTGCGTTTCTTCCATAGAATCCTTTCCAGTAAAGGTTATTGGAAATCTTTAGTTTGTTTTTATCAAATTGCCAATTATCCCCTGGAATAATTTCCTTTGATTCTGAATTCTCTAATTTCTCAAATAATTCTGGTTTGTGCTCTGTGACTGCAAACATCTCTCCTAAAGTTTCAGTTAAGCAGTTTTCAGGTTGAGACAAATCACAAGTATTTCCAAGAGAATCTAGAACTGCAATATCTGATGGCCAATTTGCAATGATCTTGTCTGCAGTTAATGTGCCTAGTGCCATTACTGTTAATTGAGGATTTACTCCTAATGATGTTGGAAAGACACTTGCATCAGAACAATAGAGATTCTTAAATCCAAAGACTTTGCAATTTGAATCCACTACTGCCTTTTCTGGGTCGTCTCCCATCTTATTTCCTCCCTGAGGATGAGCTGAACCAACTCTCAGGCCATCAGGATTATCTCTTATGGCCTTCTCTAGTTTTGGGATTTCGTGCGCGCTTCGAATTTCTGTAACATCGCTGTGTGAGCCAATCACATAATCTGCGCCAATCTCAAACCACATTCTCGCAAGGATTGCCATGCCTCTGGCCATATCATTAATGGTATCATTTGTGAGCTCATACTCTACTTTTGGATTGTCTCCAAATGTTTTGAGAATTCTGCCAACAGAGTCATCTCTTGTCATTATCCCTGCTAGTGCATAGTTGTTAAATTCAGCCATCAATCTTGCATGATCAAGACCAAAACTAGGTATGGCAAGTGCCATTTGAAATATTGGCAAGAAGATGCTTTCAATTAAAAATCCTCCTTGCTTTACATTGTTTGTGACACCAAATTGGTGACATGTATATGACATTGGGATCCCTCTGTTTCCATAAATCTTTTCATTAAAGTGGCCAATCACAAATGGGGCTGGATGCAATGCTAGACCTTGCCCGATATTCTTGTTTGCAACCCCTGATTTATGTAAAATATTTGAAGATGCAATTGCACCAGCACTAACCACAACTAATTTGGCATTGACTCTAATGCGATATTTCTCATTTCCTGTGTTGTCGATAAAAGAACCTTCAACACCAGTCACTATTCCATCTTTGTGAATAATTTTTTTTATATCACAATCACAATATGCCGTAAAATCATTATTACTCTGAAGTGCATCGTGGATGTATGTAACTAGCATACTTTGTTTTGTGTCATAATGACACCCCAGATGACAAAAGCCACACTGCACACATGATTGAAGTGTTGGGTCAGTCCATGATGGACCGCAATTTCTATCATTTACCCTATGTTCGGTAATTGGTTCACCGTTAACTTGTATGGTGGTGCAAGCTTTTTGTAGTTTTTTTGCATTTTCATTTAGCTCCTCATCAGTTACTTTTGTAACATTGATTCTAGCTGATACCTCATCAGTTGCATAATCCCATTCTTCTTTTGTAATGTTTACACCCAGATCATTCCATTGTTTAATGACAATTTCTGGAATTCTGAAACATACGGCATCGTTAATTACAGTTGATCCACCAAGACAGGAGCCTTGTGCTATTGCTATTTTGAGATTGGAGGTAAAGTTGGCTCCACTATTTTTCCATAGCAAAGAGATCATATCATTTTCTTGTTGGTTCATCGATTCGCCATCATAATAGCCTCCTTTTTCCAGCAGTACTACAGATTTGCCAGCAGCAGCAAGTTTTTCAGCAATTATTGCACCTGCAGCACCAGATCCTATTACACAAACATCTACATTTCGTACTATGTCCTCTTGAATCACTTTATAGATCTCTGCACGTTTTTCAAATTCTGAAATTCCAAAAATAGTATTTGTCATTAGTCTTCACTCCATGCTAGTTTGTGAGAGTGGGGATTACGCCATGGATAACGTTCCACTTGCGGTCCGTCATAGCCAATTAGATTCCATTTAGCCTCATTTGTATAAAGTAGCCATGCATTAAGGCTCTGCATTAATAATCTTGAAGAATTTACAATGTTATCTGTCAAATCCATGCTGTCTCCAATTCTTGCGAAAGCTGCTATTCTTCTGGCATTTGTAGTATCATAGGGACTATCAATAAAAGTGACCTTCTGTGTAATGACAATATCAAAAGTAAGGTTTTCAGTATCGTTTGGATTTGAAGGGCTTTTGGTATTTGTTTTATGAACTATTTTTCCAGATTCATCTCTCAGAATTACAAAAAGTTCTGGTTTTCCTTCAAACCAGTTATCTCTGTAAAGATCATCATCAAAGATAATCTGGAACTTTCCCGAATCGTCAGTCCAAGATGAACCTAAAAGATCATCAATTCTGTCATCAAACCATTGCTGATCATTATCTAAAAGTTCAACATAGAATTTTGTTTGATGAACATTTTGAATACTACCATTAACTGTGTAGCTTGTCACAAATTTTTTAGGCATGCAAGATTATTAAGAATTTAAGTCAGTCAAGTATTCTTTGATTGTTTTCTTTAAATTCTCAAGAAAAGTTTCATCATCAATATCTACTGACATGAACCAGAAACTGGAAAGTAAAAAAAACATTTTTTTGAATATCTAATTATTGGTAGTTATTACCAATAATTACCAACCATTACCAATAGTATATATACCAGTTGTATTTACTCCACAACATGAGTAAAATTCAAGAAGCAAAAGATGTTTTTGGAATATACGAAGAAAATGTCAACAATGCTTTTGCAACAATACGCAAAGAAGTACCAAAATTTCACCAAGCCATGACTGATCTGCAGCAACAGTGTGTGCAGACATGTGAAAATACGATGAAGACCGGTATATCTGTTCAGCGGGAATTTGCAAATAAGACAGGAATTAATGCAAACATTCCTGATGCAGCATTAACTGCCATAAAAAACACAAACATGGGGGTTAACAAAGCATATTCTTTGCAAACTCAAATGATTCAGACATCCCTGGATACAACACAACAAAACATTCACACATTTAATGAGAATGCAAAATCCTTTGCTGATTTAAACAAAAGTATCATCCATTCTTGGATGAGTGTATTTACACAAAGTAGAAACTAATGTAAATATTTAATTTCTTTTTTTAACTAAAATGATTAATTGAAATTCTCATGCACATTTTCTTAAAAAATTAGTCATTTTTTGAATCATATTCTCATTTTGTATGATTATTCACACACTGCTATATTGATTCAAAAAAATATATCAGAACTGAGTAAAAATAAACAAGTTTTTGAATGATGAATGTATAATATTGCTAGTGGTAATTCAAAGGGTGACAAAACAAGAACTGGTTTCATATATTGAAAATGAAGCAAATATTCTAGTTGATAGTTTTGTTGAAAGTGCAATGGAATTAGCTGAAGAAGTCCATTTGGGAATTACAAGAGAGGATGGAAAATCTTCATTTCTAGAGACTCATATATGGCCTGTTACACTGGATGTAATCAAACATTATCGGGGTACAAGCAAACTTCTTACCACTCTTCAAATTGTTTCTGCAGTTCTTCATGATGTAATGGAAGATAATGAAAGAATCTTAGATATTTATTCCTCAAAAGCCTATGGATTTGATGCATACTTTAAACACCAATTTGGTGACTATGTTTACGATAATGTCATGGCACTTAAAACAAAACCATTTGAGAATTTTTCTGGTTCTAACGATGAAATGAAAAAACAGCAAAGATTTTTTGAATATTGTTCTTTTTTATCCAATTCTAAGTATGATGTTAAAATAATCAAGATAGCTGATAGGCTAAACAACATGAGATTCATGGTTGAAATTCCTGAACATGAAAAGATTAAGCGATATCTACGAGAAGCTGAGGACTTTTACATTGGATTTACTTTGTTTCCGCCACAATTAACAGAGTTCTATACAGAAATCAGAAATGCTTATGATGAATTAAAAAGAATAAAGATTACTATATCGTCTTGATCTAACCGTATTTGTAAATAATCCCTTTTTCACCACGTGGATGCCTCCACTCTGTTTCTTGCGAGCAGGTTCCACAATCTACACATCCCTCATGTTGTATGATTACATTTCCTCCCTCTTCACTGTAACACTTTGCTGGACAAAGTGTCACCATCTTTTTCATAAATTCGCTATTTGGATTTAAAACCTTGATGTGAGATAAATTATCATCATTATAACTTAGATTTCCGACTCTATCTGCAATTGAGGGAATGCTTGGAGAATATGATTGAGACACAGTCTTTCCTAAACGTTCGGCAAGCTGAATTGGGACTTTCACGTATGTATCCTCTGATTCTATCATTGGGAGGAGTTTGTCATACCCTAGAATGTTTGCAAACTTGACGGCGATACCTCTGAATGTTCCACTTGACATCATCTTCAAAATTGGGCCATATCTTGTTCCAATGATGTCTTTTGGAATATCCTTGGTTGCATCAAGGAAAATTTTAAGGTAATCCTTGTCAATTTGCTTCATATCAATCGTATATGGACTATCTTCAGTTTCATGAGAATAATATTCGCCTAAATGGTCTGAAGAGAAATCATTCTTGTCAAGCGCTCTTGCTACTGCATTAGCTGCCCTTACCCCGTCATCTATTCCCACATTGAGCCCCTCAATTCTTGGACCAACAAAAACCCCTCTGCCTGCAGCATCTCCCACAAACAAGATGTTTTTAAAGAAAGGTTTTTCCATTCTACACCTCTTTCCATCTGGAACCAACTTTGCTCCGTATTCTGCTTCAACATAATCAGAACCAAAAGAAACTCCCAACTTGGTTAATTGTTCTTCAATTCCAGATAATCTGGTTTTGATGTCCTCATCAGATTTGTATTTGCCAGAATCAATTAGACCTTGTCTACCACTAGAAGAAAGATAGGCCTTACGAATCTCATTCCAGTTTTTTATCTGCTTAGCTACTGCAAAGCGAATTCGAAGTTGCTCTTCTTGTGGTAAATCCTTATCAATTGGTGATTTTATTGGGACATCGTCTTTGATAAATTCACTTATCATTGGATTTTTCAAAAGTGCATCAATCAAGGTATATGGTTCAGTTGGATTTGATAATTGAGAGTGATAGTGGTATACTGCTCCCACTGAAAGTGTGTCTGAATTTGTATAGAGAAATCCACCTCCAATATGATTTAGTGTGACATCTCCCGCAAAGAGGTGTGCTGCGCCTTCATTTGATGAGATTCCAAATCTTTTTTCAATGATCTCTTCAGGCAGTTTTACAATCACTTTTACTCCTTGGTACAATTGTGTTGGGGTGAACTTTGGTCTAGCCCCTACCATTTCTGCAATTTCTGAATTTACACCATCAGCTGCAATTACTGCCTTTACTTCAAATTCTTCTAACTCATCAGTCTGGATTATTGCATTACCATTATCATCCCAGGAAATTGATCTTACATGGACACCTGGAATTATTCCGCCACCAAGTTTCTCAGATGATTCTATTGCCTGTCTTGCAAACCATGAGTTGAGTTTGTTTAGCAAAACAGAATATCCAAAATTTGATTGATATTCATGAGCTGCAGTTAGATCCATAGAGTAGACCTTATCTTTTGATGTTGAATGTAGGACATACTTGGTAATTTTTCTCTCAAATGGTGCATCATTTAGAAAATTCTCGTATACTTCTTCAACGTTTACTACTTTACCTTTTTTTGGTTTCTTTGAATAAAGAATTCCGCCAGAAAGATTTTTTGAACCAATCTCTGAACCTGCCTCTAACAGGATTGCTTGCTTGCCAAGGTTTGATAATTGTTTTAGAGCCGCTAATCCTGCAGAACCCCCTCCAATTATTGCAACATCGTATTTTTCCAAAATCTATGATGTCTCCACAATTTTTATCTGTTTTTTTATCTCTTCAATTAATAGAGGAATCACATCTTCCATTCTTCCTTTTATAAAAACATCACATTCGTCTTTTATTGGTGCTTCCTCATCAGGGTTAATTGCAACTACAAATCCAGAATCTTTCATTCCCCATACATGTTGCATTGCTCCACTTACTCCAGCTGCTACATATAGCATGGCACTTGTTTTGTGACCGCTTGTCCCTATGACTCTATCTGGAATCATATACTTTGATTCCAAGGATGGACTGACTTGGAATGGTTTTTTTGATATTGGCAAAGTGATTCCAATTTCTGCGTTTAATTCTTTTGCCAGTTGTTCTACAAGTTTGATGTTTTGCCCTGGGTCTTCTTTTATCCCTCTACCGAAACTGACAATTGTTCTTGGTGTCTCAAAATCAACTTCACTTTCAATTACTTTGCGACTAAGTACTTTAACCCTGAGATCTCTTTTATCAATTCTTGGAATAAATTCAATTATTTTTCCTTCTCGTTTTGGATCCTGTTCCAGTGCTTCAAAGACTCCTGGGATAATACTACATGCTTGTGGATGATAGTCTCGCTTAAAGGCTGGATTGCGGTTATCAAGACAAAGAATAGTGGTCCATAGGAATCCTGAAAAGTCTGGTCTATACATCTCTAGAGTTTTTTCATAAGTCTCTTTTTTTCCTGCAGTTTTCTGTTGGTGGGACATTTCAATATCTTCAATCACCAGTTGATTGATATCAGAAGCTAGTCCAGAATCTAAACCCGCCAAAACAGTTGAAGACAAATGTCTTCCTATACTATCTGCTGCAAAGAACATATATCTTGGTCGTTTGAATTCTTGTGCATATTTGGGCTCTATCTGCCCACCAATTTTTTTGTTAATTGCAATTTGACAGATTACTTTTGTGTAGATAATATTCCTAATTTCTTCTAATTCTGGATGATCACAGTAAATTACCGCATCTGCTCCAGATTCTATGAGTTCTTTAGATAAATCTTTAATTCCACTTCCTAAAACTATGGCCACGACTTTTTCATCTGAGGAATATTTCCGATTAAAACCATCCATAAGTCGTCTTGCTTCTCCTATCATTTCCTTGCTAACAGGAATTAAATTTCCAGCTTCAGTCTCCACTACAACGTATAGATGTCGATAAATTTCTACCATTATTTTATCACCATTGCCTCTAATGCTTCTTTGATTTTTCCTACAACCTTTTGGAGTTGTTCAGGATTGGACCCATCAATTACTTCAGATCTTCTTGTAGCAGTGGATTTTGGCACTCTTTCAACTTTGTAAACTATTGTAGGTGAACCTGGAAGCCCAACAAGACTTTTGGCAACTTCAAGTTGGTCTGCATCAAACATTTTGAAATAATCTTTGAAGTTTTCTGCTCTTTCTATTGCTTCTTTTTGATATTTATGAAATGCAAGTCGTTGAGATATCTTGTCAAAACTAGATTTGTATGTTGGGTCAATTGATATGAATACTGGAAGAGGTGCTTCTACCTCCTCAATTATGTTCGGAACTCCCTGTAAGCTAACCAAACGTTTTGCACGAATCATTCTAGTTTTCATATCTACAGTATAACTGAGGACATTTCCAAGAAAAGTAAAACCTAACTTCCATGCTGTCTGTGGTCCTGTTTGTCCTGTTTCACCATCAGATGCTCTATGTCCTGCAAAAACAATATCCATTTTACTTTGCATCTTTTTAATTCCAGTTTTAAGAACTTCGGCAGTTCCCAAAGTATCTGCTCCGGCAAACAGTCTATCACTATACAGATGAAGTTCTTCAGCATCAGAGATCTGTTGAGCTTGTTGTAATACTAAATCTGCCATAGGAGGACCCATTGTTCCAATTGAAACTTTGGCATCATACATTACTCTAGCAAAGAAAGCTGCCTGGGCTGCTATTGCGCTATGTGGACCTAATGTGTTCTTTGTCTCTGCACGATTCAAAGTTCCGTTTGGATTGTAACTTACGTTTCCCTCAGAAAAATCTGGCTCTAGTTTGATGAGTACTGCAACATTAAGGTCACTCAATATTCCTCATGTAGGCTCGTTTATTTGGTAATAAAAACCAAGAATTGCCAATACTCTCCATTTTAAGATCTAGTCTTATCCTGAAGATTTCCTTATCCTTACAAAAGTTCAATCTAAAGAAACTAGATATCGGTTTTAATTTTCTTTTGGATCTAATTCCTAAAAACCAACAATACAAAAATAATCTCCTTTTATTGAGTTTAACCCCCAATTATTTTCATACATTCGAATTTTACATCTCTTCTCAAATTTTCTAATACTCAAAATGAAATTTTATCTAATTTGGTGATCTCCTGTTAAAAAACTACATGATCTGTTAAAAACAAATTATCTGATTGTTCTGGAAATAGTAAAAACAGGATATCGTTGTTTCAAGTCAATTGAAAACTCCCCATCTTTTTTTAATCTATATTGCTGAAAATATTTAATTTTTTTATAAAGATCTCTGCCAATAACTATATTGTTAATTGAAGCAAGATTGTTTATTTTTGAACATGTATTAATTGTTGGTCCAACAAGATCCATTAATCCATTTCTTGTTTTCATTATAGTTACATTTCCATAATCAAAACTAATCCTGAAGTCAATTTGAGGTAGAGTATGTCTTTCGAGAATCTGATTTAATTTTTCATGCATTTCCATTATGGAAAAACCACATTCAATGGCATTCACAAAACCCAATTTATTATCAGGGTAGCAGTTATCTGGAAAATAAAATAAAAGACTATCTCCCATAATTTTTAAGATTTCTCCTTGATGGCAAATTACAGTTTTTGCCATATTGTTTAGAAAAATTTCATAATATTTTGGTATCTCATTTGGCTGTAGTCTGGCTACTGTTTTTGTAGAATTTACTATATCTACTATTCCGACGCAAAAATATTTTGATTTTCCTAATGCTGTGATGATATTCTCATTGTTTTTTTTGTCAACAATATTTGAATTATTTTTATATGTATGTTTTTCTTTTATCTGATTTGTTCGATTTAATATTATTTCTTGATTCACAAATAAAAAGAGTTTTTGTATAATATATGTATCATGTTAATAATGATAACAATATTAACAATTTAAAAATAAAGTCTAATCTGGGAATTTATCTAATTTGACTTAGATGTAGACAACCTTCAAAATGTAACTCAAAGAACTAGTCTGCCAAGACTGATAATTGATAGTCCTGTCTTCACATAGTCAATCTATTACAAAATAATTAATTCACAAATTGGAAACGGTTCTGTTTGTACCCTTCTTGTAATTTACCAGTTATGGGAATTTTGTTTCCACAAAATTCGCAACAGTTGTTTTTGTCAAGATGCCATTCCTGTATGTTAAATCCGTAACGGTTTACAACAATTTTATTACATTCCGAACAGTATGTGTGCTCCCATTTATGGCCAGGAACATTTCCTAGATATACATATTTCAAACCTTGGTTTTTTGCAACTTGGTAATGTCTTTCCAATGTCTCGATAGGGGTACTGGGATACTCCATCATTTTGTAGTCAGGATGAAATCTTAAAAAATGAATTGGCATTTCAGGTCCAAATTCATCGTATACAAACTTGCTGAGTTTTTTTGCATATTCCAAATTATCCCCAACATGTGGTACTATCAAATCAGTAATTTCAACATGAATATTTGTTTTATCTCTAATCTCCAAGAGGGTGTCAAAAATTGGTTGTGGATCAGGGACTCCAATAAATTTTCTTGTAAACTCTGGTTCTGCACTACCTTTAAAGTCCACAGTAATTCCATCCAGAAATTCATTCATCATTGAAACTGATTCGTGAGTATCATATCCATTTGACACAAATACATTAAACAACCCCTTTTTTCTTGCAGCAATTCCACAATCACGTGCAAATTCGATGAAGATGGAAGGTTCATTGTATGTATATGCAATTCCATGAGCTCCATATTTCACTGCAGTATTTACAACATCCTCAGGAGTCATATCAATACCCTCAACTTTACGTCGTTGACTTATGTCCGAGTTTTGACAATATTTACAGAGCCAATTACATCCTGTGGTTGCAATAGAGTAGACTTTACTGCCCGGCCAATAATGTATTAGGGGTTTTTTTTCAATAGGGTCGACATGACCTGATATTACTTTTCCATATGCATACAGTTGTAGTTTACCATCTTCGTTTCCTCGAATTCCACACAGCCCAATTTGACCCTTACCAATTTCACAATATCGTGCACAAGCTGTACACTTTACCTTACTATTAGGGAGTTTTACATATAGCTCTGCTTCTTTTCCAAGTAAATCTGTCAATGTTTTTTATTACGTTTTTACGTATTTAACAAATATGGATGCATTGAAGAAATTTTCTGATGCCGATGGAAAAGAATTAGTCAAGATTGCAAGAAAAACTGTAACCGAATTACTACAAAATGATTCAAAGATTAATGATCCAGACTTTAATTCCAAATTTAATTTTGATTCAGGCGTATTTGTAACAATTAACAAACAAAATTCATTGAGAGGATGCATTGGATTTCCATTTCCAGTTAAAAGCTTGTCTGAAGGATTAATTGATGCCGCAATTGCTGCTGCAACTGAAGATCCTAGATTTTCCCCAGTAACACCTGATGAATTAGACCAGATTATTTTTGAGGTCACGGTACTTACTTCGCCAATTGAGATCAAAGTAGAAGACCCCATGGATTATCTGCTAAATATCAAAATTGGTAGAGATGGGTTAATTATAGAAAATGAGTATACATCTGGTTTGCTTTTACCACAAGTTCCAACAGAATATGGATGGAATGAAGAAGAATTTCTTTGCAATACCTGTGAAAAAGCTGGACTTAACAAAGAGGCATGGAAAGATAGTTCAACCAAAGTATCCAGATTTGAAGGTATGATATTCAAAGAAGAATCTCCCAATGGAGAAATAATTCGAGAATCGTCTAATGATTTTTTATAAAATAATGTGTTAGAATAAGTGATGATAAGAGAACCAGTTGTTGCAGGGCAATTTTATCCAGGTGTAAAAGAAGACGTACAAAAAATGATAAAATATTGTTATGAACACAAGTATGGTCCAGGTACTCAACTGATAAAACCCCGCAAGAAAGTATTTGGAATTATTTGCCCACATGCAGGGTATATTTATTCTGGCCCTACTGCATGTCATTCTTACAAATCTATCTCCTCGCAGAATCCAGAACTTGTAATCATTATTGGACCAAATCATTTTGGTATAGGACGGGATGCCGCCACTATGATAAATGCAAAATGGCGGACTCCTTTAGGACTGGTTCAAGTAGACTCGGAGTCTGCCCAGGAAATTGAAAAAAAATCCAAGATTATCGAAATTGACAATTATTCTCATTCCCAAGATCACAGTTTAGAAGTGCAGGTCCCAATGCTACAATCCACACTTTCTAATGAATTTCAAATACTTCCTATCATCTTACTGGCACAAGATTTGGATACTGCAAGAGATGTTGGAAATGCAATTTCTGAAATTGCGAAAAAGAAAAATTCCATAATTGTTGGCTCGTCTGATTTTACACATTATGAAGAAAATTCTTTTGCTCATCTTCAAGATAAAGCCTTGATTGAACCTATTTTGGAGATGGATGTTGAGAGATTTTATCATGTGCTAAAAGAAAAGAGAGTAACTGCATGTGGTTTTGGAGCTATTGCATCCACAATAATTGCATGCAAAAATCTTGGTGCAACAAAAGGTGAACTTCTTAGCTATGCAACAAGTGGGGATGTATCTGGGGATACGAATTCTGTTGTAGGATATGGTGCAATTAAGTTTGTTTGACAATAATCTATTTTTTTTATTTTAGTTTTTTTGTCAGATCCATAATTACCTTAATCTGTTCCATGATTACTGCGTCTTTTTTCTTTAACTCTTCTTTTGTAATATCAAGTTCATTTTTTATTGCGTTTATCTCCTGATTTTGGGTTTGTGGGGTTCCAAATCTCCTGACTCTTAATTTTAACCAGTTTTTCATTCTTGTATAGTGAATTGGATGAGCCCATTGTCTGCTTCCGTATTTTGCAACTATTCTTTCAATATCATATTCATCTAAATCAAGCTGTCCGTTATAGTATGGATACATGACGGCTTTATTGTGGTCTGTACCTTTAGCATGTGAAAGCCCTATACTATGTCCTATTTCGTGAACTAATGTGTGAATCATGTTATATGTTTTGAATTTAGTTCTACCTGTAGGATCATATGGCGCTGGGACAGATTGACCATCAAGAGACCACAAATGATCATCACTAAATTTTATAACACCTTCCCTTGAAGTTTTTGGATAATAGGCATACGCTAAAACACTAGGATTGTCTTTAAAGTAATCATCATTTTTAGAATCAGAGAATTCTAGTGTGATGTCTGGATTTTCATTTTTCTTAACAACTTGTAATGTTAAAGGTATTTCAAAATCCCAAGTAGTCATTGCCAGATTCATAGCTATTATTTCCATAGAATCTCCAGGTATGTCTTCAGTGCCGCGAATCATAGCATATGTTACAGTAGGTTTATCCCATTTGTGAGGATATTCCGTTTGCTGCGTCTCAAATTCAACTTCATTATTGCTATGGGATTGAAGATTTTTGGCTTTTGCAATACATCCTAGATTTTGTGTATCTATTGTGCTCACTGACATGATCAAAGAATTTAACAGTATTAAAGATTACATCTTTTTTTTAGATATAATTTTAAGATTGTAAAGGGCAGTGATATTTAACTACAATAGCATCATTAATTTCAAATAAGATAATTATTGGAATTCTAAAAAGATCCTTCTGAACTTGTACTGGAGTTTATGGATGTCCTAACACTACTCGAACCTGTTGGGACAGATGGAAATTTATCTCCAATTTGTGTTTCTGCAACGGCTGCGGCCTCTTGTAAAATTGAATCTGTCTCTTGTGATGACATTGGAGAATCTCCAAAAGAGTAGTCATCACTAATTGCACCTGGCATCATATCTCCTAACATATTTCCCATGGATTCAATCTCAGCACTTGCTTGAGGGATTATCTTGTTCATCGCAGGAACCACAGCCTTCATTGTAGACACTGCAGGCTTCATAGAAACTATGGCATCTCCTACCGCATTTACAGTGGATAGCCTGAGTTGTGTTCTTTCTACTGATAGCTTCATGTTGCCCATTAATGATTTGGTCTTTCTTATCTGTACAAGCTCATTTGCAAGAACTTTGGCTGCATGAATATTGCCACTTTGTTTAGCCTGCACAATTTTGTTGAAGAGTTTTTGCTCTTTTTCTGATAACTGATGTGAGGTATTGTCTAATTTTGATATTGGTCTGTTTAAGTCCTTAATGGCACCTTCCACTTTGGGTTTTAGAGGCTGTTCTTTTTTTATCAAGCCTTGAAGTTGGTCTGAAATTCCTTGCGAATCCTGTCTTTGCCATGCTTGCCCAAAGTTTGACATGTAGTAGGTTCTTAAAATCCTGATTTATCATAAAGAGCCAAATAAAATCAACAAATGTGATCAGATTAATGACCATTTATCTTACTTTTGTACTGTAGTGCTGCCTTAGAATATTTTTCATTAGCGGTAAATACAATTCATTGGATTTATTTCTGAATTTACTATGAGATAACAGCTTTTCACAGTATTTCTTCTCATCTTCAGTCAATTGAGATGAGTGTAGATAATTTTTCTTTGCTGCCAGGTCGTAAAGAAACGAATAGTATTCCTGAAGTATTTCCTTTTCCTTAATTTCTGTCATGCTCATTTGTAATCAAAATTATATTCACTGTGAATTATTTAGACAATGCCTTACTTTTTGATTCCTCTTTGTTCAAAATTTGAATTTTTTTAACTAGTTTAGTTCAATTTTTGAACATCTGATGATATCTGTACATTATGTGAGACAAATTGAATACATCATGACCATGGCTGAATCTATTATTCGAGAACGACATCAGAATGATATTATAATAGATGAAATTGACAGACAAATTATCAATTTACTTATTGCAAATGCTAGAGATTCCACAAGGACCATTGTGAAAAAACTTGCAGGTATGGGAACAAACATGTCTGAGCGTGGAATTGGAAAAAGAATTGCAAGACTAGAAAGACTGGGAATAATTCACGGTTATACCACGATGGTTGACCTCAATCAGGTTAACATGCCTATATTGCGTCTTGTAACTGTAAAATTTACCTCTCCCAAAGACTTTGTCGCAAGACTGGAGGATATGAAAGGGTATCTTGCAAATGCACCATACTGTGATTTTTCTGCAAGGACCAACGGTAACATTGATTGGATTGAATTAAAGTTCTTTAACAATCACAAACAAGCACAGCAAGAAGAAGATCTATACAGAGCTTGGTTTGGTGACATCATAGAGGATTACAGGTCATACGATCTTGATATTCATAAAATGGGATGGCAAATATTTGATGAGGATGATTTTGATCAATTTATCCAAAGCACATGTAAAAAAGAAGGTACAGAGACATGTCCAAACATCTTAAAGAAAAAAATTCCTAAAAAATAATCTAAAAAACCCGATTTTGTTTTGTGAAAATATCTAGTCTTCTTAGAATTGGGTTAAATCTTTTGGAATATTGATGTTAACCTAACAATTACACATATTTTATTTTAAAAAATCTGGGCATAACAATTCAGTTTGTGAATAACTCTCTAAATGATTCAATTCAATTCCTGAATAAATTCCAATTAAAAAAGTCGGTCTCCTCTAAATAATTCTGATAATCTAAAGTAATTTATAAAAATTGAGTACATACAACATACGAGAAAAAATTTCTGAGAAACGAAAAACAAAACTCAAAGTACTTGGTCTGCTTGCCTTACTGATAGTTACAGAGATGTATTACTCTGGAAGCATGACTTTAGATCAAATACCTCAAATACTCACAAGTGGAATTCCTGGTTGGAGTTACTTTGTTCTCTTGGGGTTTATCTACTAGAATGGCAGTAAAATTGAGAAAGTAAGAAAATACATTCTTATCTTTTCTACCTTTTTGTAATTGATTAATTTCCAATGGTTTTGGCTTAATTACTGATTTCAATGGAAACAGCCATTATGTGATTCTATTATAACATTGATTTCTTATGTGAAGGTTCCTGGGTTCTAATCTAAATTAAATAAAACACTAATAATCAATGATACCTAGAAGAATTATTGGATTATGAAAAATTTTGTTCACAAATCTTAGAAAGCGATCCTAAAATCAGATTTGCGACCGTTTATGATGAATGGGCAGTTTGTGTTGGGGGCGGAATGAGAAAAGGCCTGGATAACTTCCTTTCGGCTCATGCAGAAAATGAATTGGTCAATATTTCCATCCTTGATTGGAAGGCACGTAAGGATATGTCAAAATGGCTTGGCAAAACAAAATACACTTTGGCTGAATATGATAAGGTTAAACGCTTTTCATTTTATCTAGGTGATGACCATTTACTTCTTGTAAGCACTGAAAAAGATGATGATACTAATAAAGTGGTAGACGAAGTTATCAAACTTTATTATAAAAACCAAGACTGAGTTATTGTGTAAAACTGAATTTATTTTTGAACAACATCTTATTTTATCCTCTACAAAATTTTCAGATAGAACTTAAGAAGACTTTATAACAACTTTGTACGATTGTCAATAAACTTTCCAAAAAATCACAGTTTTAACAATAAGGTTGATTTATTTTATTCATCACTAAATTAATCTAAAAATTATTTAGATATCTGATGAAACCTCCAGTAGGAATCCCTGGTGTTGATGTATTTTATGTCAATGGAGTATGCAAAAATTGTAACAAGCATTTTTTCATAAAAGAAGAAATAAAAGATCATCAAATAATATGTCAGAGATAACAATAATAAATCAAAAACAGCGTGATTAAGAGGGTCACCCTTAGATGTTTTGACACACAATAAAATACAAGACAAGAAATTTAGTAAAATAATACTATGATCATAAAAAAATCTAAATTAATGTAAAACAAAACTGCTTGATCCTATCAAATTTTGTTTAATTCTGATATTGTCTAAATAAATATGGTTTCAAGCAGTTTAGGTGATATCTCTTTTAATATGTATGTGGTCTAAACTCGATTCTATTCTAAGGCGTTAATAGATTTTAGTTTCTTTACCACTAATAACCATTTGTTAAACAGAACTAAAACACATGTGAAAAAAGACTAGATAAGAAAAAACATATAGTCCATCCTCTTATTCTGTAATTTAAAAATCCATCTGAAAATTTTAGTTTAATATGGGATAAAGATTTGGAAGTTCAAAATTTTTAAAGTAACTCTGTCAACAAAAATCATAATGACACAAGAAATAGAATCAAAGATTCAAGAGTCAGGAATATCCACCGCAGAATTGATTGCACATTTTCGGGAAAAATGCAGAATTTGTGGGCATCATCGAATAATGCACAATGAATTAGGAACATGTGAGGGTGTAATGAACAAACCATGTAATTCGGGATGCGATGGTTTTGACCCCGAATGACTTGTATTGTTTTCTCTAACAATCCAAATTATTACAATTCTTTAATAAGTTATTTCTTGTATGTAACTTGTGGATCCAGAAAATCAAGGAGAGAAAATCTATCCTTTAGGGTATGAACCTAAAATAATTCCTGATTCATCTGACTCTAAGGTAAGAAATCAACTACTTGATTTTATTTTAAAGTCTGGACCTTCTGAAGTTGTAGACACTGATTTGTTTGCTGTGATGGCAAAGAGACGTTCGACAAGAAAATTTTCAGACAAGCCAGTTGAAACTACAAAAATAGATAAAATTATTGCCGCAGCTGATACTGCGCCTACTGCAGGAAACTATCAGGGATTTGAAATCTTTTATGTAAAAAGTCCTGAAAAGAAGAAACTTTTAGTTGAAGCATGTAACAAACAGCCTTATGTTAACTCCCCTGTTGTGTTGGTTTTCTGTAAAAACTCCTCTAGAGTAAAATTTGATTTCCCTGAATCTATTCTTAAAAAATTTGCCATCCAGGATGCAACACTAGCTGCTGGATATTCACAGCTTGCAGCTCAAGCATTGGGGATAAGCTCAATCTGGATTGGTATGTTTGATGAACAAAAAGTAATGGATGTTATTGAAACTGATCTGATTCCATCTTCAGTGCTATGTATGGGATATCCCGAACAAACAAAATTCCCAAAACCAAGGCGTAACCTCAAAGATTTAGTTCATGTAGTATGGTGATTAGACCTAAAATATCCATCTTTAAATAATCATTGTTACTTGTTTTATTCATGACTGATGCATATGTGATGTTAAACTGTGAATTAGGTGCAGAAACTGAGATAATTGAAAAACTCAAGGAGCTAGAACAAGTCAAAGATGTTTTTGAAACAATTGGCACTCATGACATGTTAGTAAAGCTGCAAGCAGAAAATTTTGAAAAGATAAGAGAGGTTGTTTCTTGGAATATTCAGAAACTACCCAAAATACGTTCAACTGCAACTCTGATAAAAAAAGATAATTAAGACTAGTTGTTATCTAATTCAAATGCCTGATGAGAAAAATGAGATAGAAAAACTGATTGATAATATGATATCTAGTGGAGATGAGTTTGTTGTCAATCTTAAAACTGTTTTACCCAACTCTCTGTCAGAATCTGTGGTAATGTTTCATGAATCAAACGTTACAAATCTAAAAAAAATTAGAGAATTTCTTAACAAATAACCTCATAACATTGATTCCTACGATTACTGCTATATCTTTTTTAATCATTATCCAATATTTCTAATGTGAACAGATCTAGGACTCTTAGTATAACTGTGAATAAAAAAATAGGGGATGCATTTGATGCTATTTTACAAGTTCCACCAAAAATGATGCCTGATGCAAAAATGAATGACGATGGTTGGTGGTTCTTTACTGGTCCTCATGGAAAATCTCGACTCAAATTCAATGAAAATAAGTCACTTGGAATTTTAGATCATCAATATGTTGATGACGAATCCCATTGGAATGTTCCCATGAGAGTGGTCTCTAGCGGTGATTTTTCTGAAGTTGTAATTACTTTGAATAAACCCGATGAACTAACTGATGAGCAGTTTGATAAAAGAATGTCTGAAATTGGAGAGATGATGGTTTCAATGAAAAATATCATTGAATCTGATAACTAAGGCTTTGCTCTGAAATTAATCTTTGATATTGAAATGTAACTCATTTGCAAGTTTATATTTATCTAGGATAGCTGATAAGAAAATGAAATGTGTGTTTCTAATTCCTTAATACCTAAACGATAAAACAAATCATTCCTTAGATTTAAATGCAAATTTTGCAACACTGTGTTGATAAAAATGCCATATGAAGAAGTATATTTTCAAAGATTAGAACAAGAAAATCCTGAAGATTATAAGAAAATAAAATCTAGAAAATCTCAATAATCTTGATTCATTTATCTGAATCCTCAGAATTATCTTTCTGCCTTCTGCTAGGACCTGCCATGTCTTCTGGTTTTACCTTGTTATCCCAGTCTCCTTTTAGGCCTTTAACCAAAGCAATGATTCCTGCACCAATAAATCCAATAATCAATGCAAAGAATAATGTCTGATCAAGTATCTTAAATGAACAATTAATTTCTATTGGGGCATTTTCATCAGAATATTCATAGCATGTTCCAAACTCATTTGATTCCAGAGTTGCTGCTTGATAATCATGTCCAAATGCTCCAAGAACAATAAATCCTACAAATGTTAATGCAATACCAATAATGATAAATCTCATATCACTCATGTTTCCCTCCCAATTATATCCTATTTACACTTTAATCTAGAATCCCTCTAGTGCTATTTCTCAAGTAACACTTTTAGATTTTCAAGTGATGCCTCATAAAATGAGCCCATAAAAGCAAGAAACTCTAAGAATTGTTTTTCAGACATCTTTTTACTGTTAAGATAAGACTGCCATGTCAGTTCAACTGTATTTTTTGATTTTGCATTAATTGAAATTGTTGCAACATATGCCCTTAACGGCAAACCCTCAGTAGCAATATATGTAAAATATTCTCCCTTCTTCCATGCCACCACATGTTCTTCAATTTTACTTCCATCTCCAAATGTAATTAGTCGTATTACTCCTACATCAATCTTCTTTTTAGAAAGGTACACTGTTTTTTTTACATCAACTACCCAAGTTGGTAATCCTGCAATATTGCTAATTTTTCTCCAAACTTTATCTTTTGATGCTTTAATTAAGATCGTCTTTTTTACCGAACCCGTATGAAATGATTTTTTTACAGTTTTTATCATGTAATAATGTCTAATCTGATGGATTTTAAATTTTAACTGTACAACCATTTTTAATCCCCGACAAATAATATTATCAAATGGTATTTGGATGGGGCAAAAAGAAACAAGAGGAAAAGCCAATAGCAAAAGCCCCTAAGGAAAAAGAGGTTCAACTATCTGATGTCTCTAAAATTGTGACTGAACTTGGGAAACTACGAAAATCTCAAACCCTCTCTGAGATAAATCATCTGAGAAATGATACCGAACCCCTGATAAATGATCTAATTAAAATCGGAAACGTCCTTGAAAAAGACAACCTCAAAATTGATGATGTTGATAAGCATCTTGCCATAATTGTGGTTCGAGGAAAAAAGCAGGTAATCGATGTTATAAAAAAAGGTGTTATTCATCTACCAGAAGTTTCATCAATTGATGATGCAGAGAGATTAAATGCTTCTCTTAATCAAATTCTCAAAAAGGTTGGTGATGTTTTGGGAAGACAAACAAGGGTAATTCATATTTTTGCAAAAAAATATGCCAGTCAATTAAAGGAAAACCTTGAAATTATGAACACAAACCACTCTGAGATTCGTAAACTGCTAAAAAACTATGATTCCACAAAGTCCAACTCTAATGAAATAATTGATGCCTTAAATCAAATTAAGATTTTAAAAGATACACAACAAGAAAAAAACAAAAAAATTGATGAAACAAATCAAACCACACACACACTAGAAAAAAAAATTACATCGTTACAGACTTTAATTGAAGAAATTAAATCTTCAGATAATTACAAAAAATACCTTGATTTAAAAAATCAAATAGATTCGTTTAGTACTCAGAAATTTAAAATAAAAAACGAGATTGATGCACAATTTACAAAAATCTCAAGGCCTCTGAGTCGATATGAATATGGCTCTTCCTTAGATAAAGATCAAAAAAAACTCTTGAGCAAACTAGTTGATAATCCATTTGATGTCCTTCTTCCTAAAAACACAGATTCTATTATTGTAATTTTGGAAAATGTTAGAAAAGGAATTTCTTCTGGTTCTATCTCTGTAAAAGATGTTGACAAATCTTTGTCTTATCTTACAGAAACTGAGGAGGCCCTTGATGTATTTGTGAAACAGATTTCAGAGTATTTGGCAAAAAATGAAAAAATGATAAATGATTTGAAATCTCTTAGCTCAAAAGAGCTTGAATCTTTAGAAAGCGATCTGGCAAAACATATCTCCTTTAAGGAGGATTCACAACAAAAATTTGAAATGATAAAAGAAGAGATAGATGAGATTAATTCAAAGATTCCACAACTTGTATCTGGCATTGAAGGTAAACTAAGACAATTCTCAAATACAAAGTATACTGTGTTGCCATCTTAAAATTAAATTAGTTGCAAGATGAAGTGTTTCTGTGATTTTCAAAAAGAAAAAATTTGAGCGTAAAGTAATACTACAAAAAAATGTGCTTGATAGCATCTTATCATACTGTCAAATAAAACACCCAAATGAGGGAATCCTAATACTCAAGGGAAAATCAAAAAATGGCCAAATCAAAATAGATGGACTCGTAATACCTCCTTTCAATTATACTGGACCTACGTTTGCAGGATTTCCTCATTCTTTTCTACCATTTGATTTGAGTTATATTGGAATTGTTCACTCTCATCCAAGTGGTTCAGCAGAACCATCTGTTACTGATCTGCACAACTTTTTTGGATTAGTTTCACTAATTGTAAAATCTCCATATAATGATGATTCTATTTTTGCCTGGGATAGCAGTGGAAATTCTATTCCCCTTTTAATTGAATAATGCTGTAAACTATCCCCCCAAAAAACCAGAAGAAAATTGACAAAACTTTATAACCTTTTTTAAGGTACTACCAATGAAATGTTTAATTACAAAACTTATTTGATCTTCCTATTTGCGTCACTTGCTATCAGTATTGGTTTGCAGATGGTACTTCCATTTCCATATGGTTTAGGAGCTGCACTTGCAATCTTTATTGCATTTCCATTACTGCTAAGAAGACGATACATGAATCGTATGCGTGGCTATGGCGGTGACTCTGGATCAGGAGGAGGTGGATTCTTTGGAATGGGTTCACCTGGCGGTTCTGGTGGTGTTCGATATGTCTGCCTTGCATGTAACAACAAACACAAAGGCGGTTCTTGTCCACGTTGTGGCTCAAAGATGCAGCGTGCTGACTTTTAGATAAAAAAAATGTCATTAGATCAGATTCGCAAAAAAGTAATATTTCACAACTCTGTTGATGTTTGGATTGCAGCATGCGGAGAGAAAGATATTTCCTGGACAAACCCCGAGGAATACAAGAAATTCATTGCATATTTACTCAAAAATAATCTAAATCTAAAGGCGTTTAACCTCTGTGCTCATGAGGCAGGTGCTACTGAGGAGGAAAAGACAAAGTTTACTGAAATCTTGGCTGAAACAAAAGATGATCCAAACTCTTTGACATATACCATAAAGCTATCCGATAATGCTTTGGATATTATTCGAGGTTATTCCTTTTAATCATCTTTTGAGCTTTGGATTAACTATTGCATCAAGAGCATTACCAATAAATACAAAAGCCAGACCTGTAACTGCAATCATCACTCCTGGTGGCATTATCCACCACCATAATCCTCTAGCTGCTGCACCAAACGTATTTGCGTCATGAAGAATTTGCCCCCATGTTGGAAATGATGGGTCTCCTAACCCAAGAAAACTAAGACCTGCCTCAGTAGTGATTGCGGCAGGAACAGATATTGCAATACTTGCAAACGCATATGGGAGCAACTGTGGTAGAATATGCTTGAGAATGATCTTGGAATTTTTTTGACCCATCATGGTTGCAGCATCAACATAACCCCGAGTTTTGATTTGAAGTGACATGCTTCTTGCTACTTTGGCAATACCTACCCAACCAAAGATCATCAAAAACCCCACCATCAAAAATATGCTATTACTAATTGTAACTGAGAGAATAATAAGAAACGGAAGTGCTGGCAATGCATAGATTACATCGTTGAATCTCATCATTGCCTCGTCAGTTTTTTTGCCTTTGAATCCTGCATACACTCCATAGAATAATCCCATTATTACTGATGCAATAGCAACAACAAGACCGATAAACAGAGCCAATGGTGTTCCCCATAACAAACCAATTGCTAAATCTCGTCTTAACTCGTCTGTTCCCATAACTCCAAAGGCTTTACCTCCAATGATTAGTTTTGATTCAGGGATTTGGTTTTCAGAATTTACTCCATACAGATCAATTAAAAAAATATAATCTCCCTTTAGGGGCTCATTTGTTTGTATTTTTGAAAAAACAACATCTTCAGCTGATAATCTGTGAATATTAAATCCAAATATCTCTGATTGCAATGACAAATTTTTCCTTATTGCCCCATCCGTTGAAAAGATTCTTTCGCTGTGGATAATTTTTGAGTCAGAGAATGGAAGGGACGTTGATAATAATTCAAGCTTGATTCCATCTGGTCTAATCACTGACATTTGCAGTAAGGGAGAGCCCGAATACTCTGATGTAAACTCGTAGATAAAATCATTTGGAAAGTCATCATAATCAAAATTCATTCCAAATTGATGTGACACAAGTGAAATTCCCCCTCGTGAGTTTGTTTGAATACTTGGTGTCTCTAAGATTCTATGCTCTGGAATCTTTTCTGCCATAAAGAGATTCACCCAAACCGGAATTGCAACCTTTGGATATGAAATCCAGTTACCGGGATTATTCCACTCTTGAAAAGTTTCAACTGGAATTGTAATTATGGCAACAATTGATGTTAAAACAAGAATAGCAAGAATTGTAATGCCTGCGATTCCTATCTTGCTTTTGAGAAACTCTTGTTTTATCTCCTGTGGGGTTACACTGCTCATCCTGTCCTCACCCTTGGATCAAAATATCCGTAAAGCAAGTCTGCAATCAATATGCTGACAAGGAAAAATACCGTAAGTATGTATGTGGCGCCAATGATTACCGGCAGGTCCATTACTGTAATTGCCTCAAAGTATAGTCTTCCCATACCTGGCCAATCAAAGACTGCTTCTGTGATTATTGCTCCTCCAAGTGACCCTGACAAACTAAGTGCCAGAATTGTTACAATTGGTGGTGCGGCATTTTTTAGGGCATGAATATAGATTATCTTTTTCTGGTTTATTCCGATTGTTTTCTTTGCCATGATGAAATCTTCTTGCATGATTCCAACCATGAAGTTTCTCACCAAGTAAGCCCATGAGCCAAATCCTATCATTACAATTGTAATTAATGGTAATGCCATGTGATACAATAAAGCCCAGATATATCCTGGGTCTGATGATGGAATATCTGGAGTTGCCCTTGCAGGAAATATTTGATACACAAATGCAAATAAAAAGATCATTAACATTCCTATCCACCACACAGGAAAACTGGAACTAATTATTGCAAAACTTGATGTTATTCTATCAATAATGGAGCCGACCTTACTACCTGATAGTGCTCCAAGAAAGATTCCAATAACTGAGATAATTATTGTAGCTGTTGTAAAAAGCAAAATTGTTCTTGGAAGTTTCTCAAATATTATATCCTTTACATCTGAAGAACCAGAATCACTAGTAAGAAATGTTGCATGGCCAAAATCAAGTAGAAGAATCTTGTACATTGTTAGGCCTATTCTTTGAGGGGAATACCACGGCTCATCAAGACCTAAAACTTTGATTCTCTGATTAATCTGGCTCTGAATAAAGTTTTCAAACCCTTGTACTGATGAGAAACTCTCAGCTATTGCAGGATTTTCTGTAATCTCAGATCTCACCTGAAAGACGATTCCTTGTTTTAGTATGGTATCCATGTTGGAGCCAACAAGTGCAATTGTGATTAATAGCGTGATCATCAAGACACCAAACATTGTTGCCAGTCTTGTGGCGACATATCTTTTTAGAGTCAATAATTTCTGATGAGAAAATTAGTTTATAATTATAACATGTCTGTTAGTTGGCTTCCAAAATATATGAGGGTAAAATCTAGGTGTTATAAGCAAAAATATCTTATCATTACATCTCTGCTGTTATAATTTAATTATTTTAAAATTCTGAAATTAAACATATTATAATTCAATTTTATCTTAGTTATTTATGGCAAAAAAGACCTTTGATCCGGACAAACTTGTTTTAACAAAGCCTGAGATACTAGAATTTTGTGATAGGGTGTTGCATAAATGGAACAAAAACCCCGCAGATAATGCAAATAACATCCTGGCAATGAATGCCGTTAAAACCAGCGTTATGTGGACTGATGATGAGTCCCTCAAGGCAATATGGAGTGAGATCATAGCCTGGACATTTGAGCTCTTATACCAGAATGCCATGGCCCAAAATCAGGAATGGGCAGATGTCATGAAAAAATTAAAGAATAAAAAATAACTTTGATGGTATAATGAGTGCAAATACTATCAAAAAGGCAAAGAAGTTAGTTGAAAGTGGTGGTGTAGTTCAAATTGAAGATGATCTTTTTCAGATAAAGTCCTCATCTGATCCTGACAAATCTTATTTTGTAACCTCTGACACTTGTGAGTGCCCCGGATTCAAAAATTTTTACAAATTTCATCATGGCAAAGGACTAAAGGCAAACTGCTCTCATCTGGAGGCAATTAGAATTTTCAAGCAAGAAAATCCATGAATAATTAATTTCTAGGTATTAGGATTTTTTATTATGTCCTTTTGATCTAATTTTTTAATTTTAGACGGAATTATGAAAAGTGAATGCTAATTCATTAGTTGGGTTTCGTGAAGGGGAAGCTAGATGACGGGATATCCTGATATGATTTCAATCTCGTCGGTGTGATTGTTTTGTTTTTGCCATAGCCAAAACATACGGTCTACATTGCAATGGTGAAAGAAGAAGATTGGATCTAGTGCAGCCGTATTGTTCTCTCCCATGTCTCCATCTGATTCAGGTCTCTGACCTGATTCCCCCTGGCTTGGAATGAATCATTTTAGATTCTTTGCATCTATCTTTCCGATGTATGCCTTGTTTTTTGTAATGATGATAGGACGCAAGATTAATCCTGGATGCTTTACCATTAGTTTGATTAGTTGAGTGTCTGTTTTTTTATTATTCTCCAAGCCTAATTCCTTGTATTTTTTGTCCCTTTTTCTGAGAATCTCTGATGGCTTTTTTCCTGTCATCTTGATAATCTTTGTTAACTCTGCTTCAGAAAAAGGGTCTCTAAAAAAGTCTCTCTTCTCAATGTCTGCATTCATTCTCTCAATCTCTGTGATTGTTTTTTTACATGTGATGCATGTTGGTTTGTGGTATATTTTCAATTCATCTTTTGTATCTAAGATGGATTAAAAATTGTTTAGAAATACTGTTATGCACAGCAGATTGATTTCTTGAAATCTTCAGAGTTTCTCTCAAAATTACATTCTTTGCATACTTGCCAGCTTCTTTTCTTTAGGAGAGAAAATGCTGACTCGTAAGATACGGAATACATTTTTCCACCACAGGATGGACAAGATAATGGAATATCTATTTTCATAAATTATCTTAAAGTGATTTTGAATATAAGAGAAACGTAGAAGTTATCAATCGTTCATTGATTCTGAATTTTCTTCAGTTTGATTATCTTCAGAACTTTTTTCTGATTTATCTAGATATTTTTGATTAAATTCTTCAAGGGATTCCTTTGGAATTGAAATCATATCTAGATATGCCTTTCTTGCCTCTTCATATGTTCCACCGTTAGCAAGAATCTCATCTCTAATCTTTTGTGCATCCTCAAATGTATTCTTTGTAAAGTTGAGCTGGTCTGCAACTAGATCTCTAATCTGTGGATTGAGGCCATTAATGTAATCATCATACTGATATCCTCCATAGGTTCCAGCCCTTGGATTGAATTCTTCAATAGATTGGATTCTCAGATTGTCAGAAATTCTTCGCTGCTCTTCTAACTCTCTTTTCTCTACTAGTGGCTCTTTGGCTTTCTTATTCTCTTCAATTAATTCTTCAAGCAATCCATGATAATATTTGAACAGAATCTGTCCAATTGGGTCTTTCTCAAATTTTGTTTCATTTGAGCTAAGATAGTTTCTTGCCTCATCTGTTGATAGTTTTTCTTGCAAGGCCAAAACTGGTGATATCTTCCCCTTTATCTGAAATTCTGTACTTGAGAGACCTGTCATTCCATACCATGATGAAACAACATTAACACTATAGATTCCTGGAGTTTTTTCCAAGTCTTTGAATTCTCCTCTAAAGACTCCTGATGGGTCGGTAAATGTTTTGATAGTGTCTGAGCCTGCTCTTATGAGAACTTCTGCTCCTCTAATTGGTTTGTATGCGTGGTCTACTATTGTACCTGTAACTACTACCGTTTCTCCAGGATTAATGGCTGCTTTTTGCATCTTTACATCAACTAGTAATTCCCACAGCTCAGCCTCTGAGGTTTGAATGAACGAAAATACCATTAAAAATGAAAATAATCCTATCACTATGGCCTTATTTTTGAACACAGGATTTTTTCTGGTTTGTGTTGTTAAGATAAAGTATGAAGAAGAATTTACTATCTTTTAATTTTATTTGAGTAATTTTCTTCGTTTTGGAATAACTCCAAACCCAACTACTTAAACCCCTAAATTCATCTAATGCTTGATAATGGATTTAGAAAAATTCCGCAACGATGTCTATGAGATGACTGAAAAATTGTCAAAAAATCTCAAGGAAAATGATAGATCAAAACTAAACTATGTTTGTCAGCAATTAATTGAAATGTATAAAAAGAATCTGGTAAAAATCAACCATTCTGTCTTGGAGTTGATTTGTGCTAGTAATCTTATTTTGAGAGGTTATTCAGTAGAGGTTGAAAAATCTGTTTCAGATATTTTAGTGTGTGATATTTATGCAAAGAAAGGGGGAGGATATGCCATTATAGAAATAGAGACAGGGTTTACCCCTCCTGATCATGCAATGGATACTGTTGATTATTATGCTGCAAGAATTATGAGCAAAATTGCACGATACAGCCAACATTGTTCAAAATTTTCCTTGGCGACTCCCGTTATGGGGATTCTACCCATCCCGAAAATTTTTCTGCTGCCTCCAAATGCAAGAAAGAAAGAGGATGTAGATAAAGTAAAAGAACTCTGTGATCGTTATTACAAAAATCCTCCCATCAAATATGAAGATATTCTAAATGCTCACCTCCATTCAATCTATCTTATTAATATCGACAAGGGATTTGCAAAAGAACTTGATCCACAGGGATATGTTGATTTGACTCAAAGTCTTCTTGAAAGAAGTGAAATAGAGTACTAATCTTTCTTAATTTAGAAAAAATTCAAATTCATCTATTGTTTATGAGAAATAAGATGATTTGTGCTGCATGTGAGACAAGAAAGCATTACGAGTGTATTGATTGCATGAATAATCATAAAACCCACCTATGTTCCTGTGATTGTCATGATGAAAACACTGAACCCCACAAAATTGGAAAATCTCACTGATCTTAATTTTTAAACTTTCTTTCAATTTCTTGGGCCATCGCTTCTAGTTGACTAGTATCTCCAAATTTTCTATAAGTTAGTTTTTCAAGAGTTTTGATAATGCTAATTGCGGCTCTGTACTGTGGAATCTCAGGCTCATTTAGTTCTCCATACATCCCAATTCCATGAATTCCATTTTGTTTTGCAAATCCTAGAATCAGTCCATTGAATCCAGTGATGAATGATTTTTGAGGGGTAGCTTCTACATTAAGTCCATCCATTTGTTTTGTCAGTTCTTTGGATGTTGTAGTGATGTATGTCTTTGGATTATTATCTAAAACTCTGTTGGTGTGAAACCCTCCAAGAGTATAAATGAATTTTGTAGAATATTTTTTTGCAACATCAATTACATCTTGACACAAAGCGTTTAACTCACTGTTACTTTGAGGTTGCCCTTTCCCTCCACCAAAAATTATCAAATCATCAGTGTATTTGTATTCCCAACTCTCTTTTGGAAGATCAATGTATCCTCCTTTGTCTATTACGTAGGTGTGATACGGTGTATTTGCAATTCTAAATATTTTTGTTCTCAGAGAATCATTGATGAAATTTACTACAATACTTCCAACATTACCCATGTCTTGCATTGCTGCAATAATAATTGGTTTTTCCACAATTGGCTCCTCATTTTGTGTAAACTCCACTGTTCTTCTCAAATGTAATGAATTTTAAACATATGCTGTGATGAAGAAATTCTAAATTTTTCTTATGACTTTAATTTTCTTTACTATTTCTCATTTGAGTAAAGTTCAATTATAGTTCAAAAAACCCATGTCTTTATCTGATCATTTCTTGATCTCTAAAATCTTTTAAAATATTTTTTAATTCTTGATTATCTGCTCCAAGATTTCTCTGAATCTAATTGAAATCTTTGAATAATTCTTTAATCTATGTTCTTTACCTCTTGGTCAATTCTATGACTCTTGCATTTGCTCTATCCTAGGATTATTTGATTAAATTGGTTTTCTGAAAAATACCTACCTTTATTTTTTCTATTTAAATCATGAAAAGCATCAGATAAATTCGGAAAAATTCTATCCCGCATATCTAAAGTGATGTCTCCTTTTGATTAGATTTGAATATGCTTACTAATACTGTATTGAGCCTACAGATCTGATGTTAGAATTTTTTTCAAATACTAAGTAATTATATCCTATTTTAACTCTTGTAGATTTTTGATTTATTTTTTATTGATCGACAAAAATATGAAGATTCATAAGGCAAAAAAACATCCTAACCACAAATTATGGAAACAACCATGGAAAATATTGGCACGTTAGAATATGTGCTTGATAAATATTCTAAAATCTGGAGCTGGAAAATCACTGGTGATCGTGCCGTTAATATGATTTCAAGGTTGGTTCCTGAAGCTTGGTATGGAGAAAACGTAAATGAAGTGATCATCCCTGATAGTACTGAAAGTGTAAAACAAATAAAACTCATCATGGATAGATATCCACTCGAAATTTTATCAAAATCTACATGGCAAAGAAAAATTGTAAAGACTTTTGCACCTAAACCTACGTTGCCTCCAATAAAACACAAACTAAAGCGTGCAAAAACTGGTGGACAATTCCGAGGAAAGCTTTTGAATTTCCAAAAAGAGGGACTAGACTTTTTACTAAAATCTTCTGGCAATGCTTTACTAGCAGATGAAATGGGTCTTGGAAAAACTGTACAGACATTATCATATGTAGCTACTGAAAAACAAACATTTCCTACACTTGTTGTTGCACCATTAGTTACATTGAACAATTGGGAACGAGAGATTGGAAAGTTCCTAAAGAAAAAGAGCAGAAATGGTAGATTGGTTGAATCTGAATCTCCTAGTGTCACCCTTATTCGAACAGGAAAGTCTAAGGACCTTCCAAAGTCTGATATTTATGTAATTAATTATGAATTACTTTTCAAAAGATATGATGACCTGGCAAAACTTGGAATTAAAACCATTGTATGTGATGAGGTACATAATCTAAGATCAAAAACTACTCAGAAATACAAGTCCGTCAAAAAACTGGCTGCATTGCCTTCGGTTTTGTATCGAATAGGCCTTTCTGGAACTCCTATTTACAATAGAGGTTCTGAAATATGGCCAATTATTGACATTATAAAACCTGGTCTTCTGGGAAGTTTTAAGGAATTCTGTGAATACTTTTGCTATGTCAATGAAAAGGGTAAAGCTATTGTTTTAGAAAATAAAAGAGCTTCACTTAGAAACGAATTACAAAAACATGTGATGCTTAGAAGGAAAAAATCTGACGTCCTAAAAGAACTCAAAGATAAGGTTCGTTACAAAGAAGTCATTGCATCTAATACTGATTACTATCTAGAAGAACTTGATAAAATCTGGAAGAAACTTGAAGAAGAACAAAAGGTTGCGGAAACAGAATTCTCAAAATCTGCATCGTATCATAGAGCTATTCAAAGTGAAAGACAGATTGCAGGGGTTGCCAAACTACCTCATGTAATTAATTTTGTTAAAAATATTATGGAGATTGAAGAAAGTGTTGTGGTATTTTGTCATCATAAGGTAATTCATAAACTGCTTCATGAAAGTCTTCAAGAATTCTTTCCCGTGTCTATTATTGGGGGACAATCCGATTCATTTAGACAAGATCAGATTGATAAATTTCAAAAAGGTGAATCAAAACTGATGATTGCAGGTCTTCGTGCAGGAAACGTTGGTATTAATTTGACTCGAGCAAAATATGTCATCTTTGCAGAACTTGATTGGAGTCCTGCAATCCACAGGCAAGCCGAAGACAGACTTCACAGAATTGGTCAACAAAATACTGTCTTTGCATATTATTTGATAGGAAACGGAACATTAGATGATCACGTTGCAAATATTTTGGTAGATAAGAGCTATGAGATTGATGAAATTATTGATGAATCCGCCGATAACTATGAAAACAAGAACAAAGCCGAGCTTATCTTAGCTCAGATACAAGACAAAATCCGTTCAAAATAACTAAATCTCTAATTTGTCTTTTAGTTTAGATAATTTTCTAATGATGGTATCTTTTTTTGGTTGGTCTAATTGAGAATCTTGAATCTCTTTCATTAAATTGTCAATTAAGCTTAGAATCTCAACTTCTGGCTTGAATTCTCCAAAATTGGTATTGTTAAATCCCTCCGTTTCTGTCTTATCCATTTCATTTATTCCTTCAGATAGTATTTCGTAAACTTTCACAAGTTTACCTTCTTTTCTTTGTGGTGACATTAGAATAAATTGATTTTTCCTCAATTTTTCAACATCTTCAAGCAGTATGTCTTCTGATATTCCTAGAATATCAACAATCTGGTTCATACTACAAGACTTTATCTGAAGAAGCCGTAAAATTTTCCCCCAGGTTGGAACGTTATTACTCCAAAGTATCTCTTGAGCAAAATTTGTGATAGAAAAAGAGCCATCATTATTTAATGATATTAGTTTTCGATCTTTTAATGACGCAAGTACATCAAGAATTCTTCCAACCCCTAATCTCTTTAACTCTGAATTCTCTAGACTGTTTTCATTAAATGTTCCGTTTTCTTTAATTGCCAAATGTAAAATTTCCAAATCCACAGTCCCTAGTTTTCTCATATTATTCATTTACATGCAAGATTTATCATGCTTTCCTTTTTGAAATCCCATTTTGGATGTTTTCTGAAGACTTATTCTTTTAAGTAAGATTGCCTGAAAATGAAATTTATTAAACACTAGATTTGACTTTTACTCTTCAAAAATATATGTGGATACAAATTATTTGATTTATGGTTCGATATGAACTTCCAAGATTGCCTTATGATTATGCTGAACTAGAACCGTTCATTGACTCAGAAACAATGAGAATTCACCATCAGCATCATCATCAAGCATATGTTGATGGGCTTAACAAATCCCTTGAGCAAATTGGTGGTGCATCACATCCCCAGTATATCTCATCGATACTATCAGATCTAAACTCAATTCCTGAATCAGGAAGAAGTGCAGTCAATTTTTTTGGTGGAGGTTTTGAGAATCATAGATTGTTCTGGGAAATCATGACTCCAAATAGTAGTGGTTATCCTGGAGGAAAATTAGAAGATTCAATTGATGTTTATTTTGGTGATTTTGAAAAATTCAAAAAAGTTTTTTCAGAAAAAGCAAATTTAATTCAGGGAAGTGGTTGGTGTTGGTTGGTTTTTAATCAGACTTATAACAAAATTGAAATCATTACAACCACCAATCAAGATAGTCCTTGGACTCTTCAAAAAACACCTTTGTTGGGATTGGATGTATGGGAACATGCATACTATCTAAAATATCAAAATAGAAGGCCAGACTATGTTAATGCATGGTGGAATATTGTTAACTGGGATTATGTGGGAAATCGATTCTCCGAACTTCCGGGATAAAATGTCTGATTTGGATAAATTCTTTTAAAGAGAAATTGAATTTTTCTACATATGAACAAGAGTCTAAGATACATTGCAATTCTTGCAATTCTCCCCTTGTTTACAGCAGGATTGGGAACTGATTATTTCACAGATGCTGAGGCTCTAAAAAGCCAAGGTGTTGGATCCTCAAAGTACGGTTCTAGTACTAATGTATGTGGATTACAGTTATGTTCTGAAATTCCAGGTGGTAAAGCTGCATGGAAGGCACAACAAGAACCAACTCCTGAAGCAACAGTTACTGAAGAGATAGATGAGATGGAAGATACTCATGAAGAAGCAGTAACTGAGGCAGACTTGGGTTCTGTACTTAGATTATCAAGAGCAAACGTTCCAGCAACTATTCCACTGCATCAAGGATACTACAACGGTGAAGATGTTTACTTTATCATCACTGACTCTAGTGACCCTACACATGCAGAAATCATTACAAAAAATCAGGGCTGGCAAGTAGAGCTTGCACCCTTATTGAAGAATGCTCCAGATGCAGCACTTTCAACAACTTACATGTTCACCAACGGCATTGAAGGCGATGGTGTTCATGGTTTCCAAGGTGAAGTCTTTACAAGTACTCCTGCACAAGCAGAGATGTACAGTGCATTGACTTCACATGTCCATGTTACATGGAATGAAGGAGTATCATCTAGAGTACTTGACTCAGAAGAAATGATTATGACAGCAGCTGATAACGGACAGATTACATTAACAGAAATTGATGTAGTTTTGAACATGCCACAAATTATTTGGCCTGAAGGTCAGATAATGGTTAAAGAAGATAAAACTTTGACTGATGAGACACCTTATGGTGGTGGACAAGTTCTTGATATCGATACAGAAGAGATGAATGTAACTTTCATTGCTCATCGTGGATGGGGCCCAGATGGTAGAACAATCTATTACATTGTAACAGATGCTACTCCAAGTGGTCCTGCCGAAATGATGGGAGTTGTAAGTGCACCAACATCTGCAAGCTTGATTGCAAATTCAGCAGCTGTAGACCTGTATCAATTCAGAAATGGCATAACAGGAACTGGTCCATTGGGATTCCAACCTGGAATAGCAGCAGGAGCTCCAGGTGATGTAAACTATTCACCAATGTGGAGAATCTTTATGATAGGATGGAATACTCCTGAAAATGCTCAACTGTTAGAAACCATTGATGATATGAACGCATACAGAGAAGCTGGTTTGATCGATATTGGTATTGCACGTCCAATGGATAGTGACCACATTGTTAATTGTCCATTTATTGATCCGTTCCAATAAGATCTAATCTCTTTTTTCTTATTTTTTGGAATCTTTACATTTGTTAATTTTAATTAAAAAAATCTTACAAATTTTTAGAAAATCAACTACCCGATTTATCTTTGATCATGAGAAAATTAATCCATGAGTACCATCGGCATGTATATGCTAAATACGGGAGAATACGAGGAAGAAAAAATCCATCAAACCCTTGAGATGTTGTACATAGATAGAAAAAATGAATTTCGCGAATTGTCACAAGTGCTTCTTAGTGAAAAGGCACTTAAAGCAATGCCAAATTGGAGGGAATTTGTTTTGAATTTCTGCTTGGATGTAGAAGATGCCTTCAAGACTTGGTCTGGTCAAAGTCCCCTCTTTGTAAGTTCTCCCCAAAAAGCCTTGACTCTATTAAGACAACTAGGACATGATAAGACATCAATGAATCAACTAGCTCATTTGCTTAACCTGTCATACAATCTTTCAGTTGAATTCAAAGAGATCTACCGACGTTTAAAATAATCTCTTTTTATTTTTCATTACTACCAAATTTGGCTAGACTTTTAAATTAATTATTTTAGTTTTTATACCTAACTCTAATAAAATGATGAGTTCAAAGTCATGATATTATTTTTTGAACACGTCCTATTCTTCCGTCTGTCAACTCTACCTTAATTCCATGAGGATGAAAATTATCTGAAGTAAGAATTCTTTTAACCGTGCCCTCAGTCAAATTCCCTGTACGTTGATCTTGTTTTTGTATTATCTGTACCTTTACTCTGATTTTTATTTTATCTCTTGAAGGTGTTGAATCCAATAGTGTTAGATATTGATGAATAATTCTAAATCTTTGTTTTGATAAAATTATGCTGTATTAAGGGTTGCTCAAAACATTTTTTTAATTTTGCTTATGATTTGGGAAACATTCGTTGCAATAAACAGGTCTGTCATCTTTTGGTCTGAATGGTATTTGGCATTCATTACCACAGTCACCACATGTTGCAGTAAACATCTCTCTGGGTCTGTCATCTCTTGAACCTCTAAACCTAGAACCTCTGTCATTTCTACCATAACCTGATCCTCTACTAAATCTAGATCTGCCACTATCTTGTGGCTTATGATTTGGGAAACATTCGTTGCAATAAACAGGTCTGTCATCTTTTGGTCTGAATGGTATTTGGCATTCATTACCACAGTCACCACATGTTGCAGTAAACATCTCTCTGGGTCTGTCATCTCTTGAACCTCTAAACCTAGAACCTCTGTCATTTCTACCATAACCTGATCCTCTACTAAATCTAGATCTGCCACTATCTTGTGGCTTATGATTTGGGAAACATTCGTTGCAATAAACAGGTCTGTCATCTTTTGGTCTGAATGGTATTTGGCATTCATTACCACAGTCACCACATGTTGCAGTAAACATCTCTCTTTCTCTATCAAATGACAAGTCTTTCTAAAATTGTGGTGAAACTGTACTGTAATTAAACCATTG
>Ga0224508_10000183_pt1 | contig 66319 bp, 66 predicted proteins | sample SF_Jan12_sed_USG_4_FD_170157 | JGI IMG/M metagenome (GOLD analysis project Ga0224508, IMG submission 170157) | Sediment microbial communities from San Francisco Bay, California, United States - SF_Jan12_sed_USGS_21 | ecosystem: Environmental > Aquatic > Marine > Sediment | place: USA... | reverse complement strand
TGATATTCGCGGGCAATCCGCTGGTGCTCGAGGAAAACATGTCGTTTTTCACGCACATGATCCTGAACGACCGCAACTCCGGCCGCTCGATGGCGGTGGCGGAGCAAGCCATTATCACCAACGATGCACCGGAGATAATCACGCATGTGCCGCGCACGCCAATCATCAGGAATTGACGTTAGTCCCGTGATAGAGCATTGACGCACCAGGGGAATCAGGCCTTACATCTGACAATGTTTCAATGCCGGGGAAACTATGCGCATTTCAGGCGAGTCAGCCTCCGAATTGAGCTAACAGAACAGGTCTGTCTTCCCCGGAAACCGGGTTAACGACTGGAACTGCGCATCGGGGACGGACGACGGCGGGATCTTTACGAATCGCCGCCGCCTTGGCGTCGCGGTAGGGGAATCCTATTCTTCGGGCACGCCCTGCCAGAGCATCTCGTAACCAAGCTCGTAGGTCTCCGAGCAGTGCTCGGCGAGGGCTTCGAACTTCTCCTTAAACACGTTATCGGCGTGCGATTTTTCGTGCTGCTCGAACGAATTCCAGTAAGTGATGATGACAATGTGGTCCTCGGTCTTGCGCTCCGGGTCGAACGAGCCTTCCGGCGAGACGAAACCGGTGTATTCGAACACCTGGCCGCCGATGAAGCCGCCTTTGTCGTCGCCATAAGTATTCTTGACGGTGTTGCACATTTCACCGATGGCTATCTCGACGTCGCCGGTGGTGACGCCGGGCTTGAGCTCGACGACGTTGTAGAGCATGACCGCGCCGAACGGGATCGTAATCGGATTAAACATGGTTTGAAACTCCTGATTCATATGCTTGTGGTTATGAAGATGGGGGCATTGCGCCGGCGCTCAACCACGGAAACAGTATGGGATTAGAGGGCCGCGGTACTCGAGAATAACGGGGACAGTATACTTAATTACCTGTAGCTAATGTGCTTGCGCCGGTGAGAAATGGGTATACTGTCCCCGGAATTTCCGCGCCGAACGGGATCGTAATCGGATTAAACATGGTTTGAAACTCCTGACTCATATGCTTGTGGTCATGAATATGGGGGCATTGCGGCGGCGCTCAACCACGGAAACAGTACGGGATTAGAGGGCCGGAATTGGCTAGCCGAGCGGCCAAGTAGGAAATAAGTATAGTGTCCTAAGATTTCTAATGTAAACGGGGTCAAGCCTTACAATTGACAGGAAGCAATGTTGATCAGACGTCGCCGGATAATCCGGCGGATTGCTGCGAATAGAGTTGCAGAACTTTGCGCACGTAATTCTGCGTTTCATCGAACGGCGGGATCTGGTTGCCAAATTTTTCGACCGCGTTTTCGCCCGCGTTGTAGCCGGCGAGCGCCAGTTCGAGATTGCGATCAAAACGTAGCAACAGGTCTTTAAGATAACGTGTGCCGCCAGTCAAATTCGCATATGGATTTCGCCGGTTGGCGACCCCGTAGCGTCTGGCGGTTGCGGGCATCAGTTGCATCAGTCCAACCGCGCCGGCTCGAGATATTGCGTTGGGATCGTAGGCGGACTCGACGGTGATGACCGCATGAATCAGCGCCTCCGGAACCTGGTATCGACTCGCGACCTCGGCAATCTTGCTGGCGAAGCGTTTCCGGTTAGCGTCTTTGTCCCGTAAATTGATCCGCGGCATGCGCAACTTTTTTCCGGCCTTCTGAATCAATTGGTATCCGTTGTGCGGCGGCCTGTCAGTCAGGTGAACCCGGCCATTGCTATCAACGTACTTGTAGATCTCGACAGCCGAACTCGGCCCGCTAGCCACACAGCCAATCGACAGCATAAGGGCAAGCACCAGTGTTTGACGGGAAAATATTTGCATCTAATGAGGTTAGACCAATTTCCCGTGATCGCCCCGGTAATCGATTCAGCGGTGTTTTTTTGACGGGCATCAAAAACCCATTTTGCGTTTTATGGCACTAAGCATTTAGAAACTACCCGCAGAGGGTCAATATCTTTAATCAGTCCAGGAGATTGCGATCATGGGAGCATCGCAGCCGGAAGAAGTAATAAATCAAACAGGTCGTTCACAAAATCCGCATCGACAACAAGACCCGGGCATGGCCGAACACAGTGCAGGGATTCGCATGGGCAAGGAACTGGTACAAGCCACCCGGCCCTTTGCGCGAGAATCCGCCGCCAGGAGCTGGCGATATTTGATTTCCACTTTTACCCTGATGATTGCCGCGCTGGTCGGCGCAGGCATGGCGCCATTATGGCCATTGCGGCTGGCATTATCCATCCTCGGTGCGCTGTTCATGGTGCGGGCGTTTATTACATTTCATGATTATATGCATGGTGCGATTCTGCGTGACTCGCGCTTAGCAAAGTGGTTGTTTCAGCTTTATGCCGGTTTTGCGCTGACACCCGCCAGCTCGTGGAAAAATAGTCATAACTATCATCATGGCCACGTTGGCCAGATCAGCGAGGCCAGTGTCGGCGCTTTCCCGTTGATGACCACTCGAATGTGGCGCGATGCTTCATTCACGCAACGCTTCAGTTACCGCTTTCAGCGTCATCCGCTGGTGGTGCTGTTTGGCTACATTACGATCTTTGCCTTCAGCATCACGTTACTGCCGTTAATCACTGAGCCGAGCAGGCACAAGGACTCCGTGTGGGTACTCCTGTTTCATGGCGGACTGATCACCGTGTTATGGTTGTTCGGCGGTTTTGATGTCGCGCTGTTTAGCGTGATACTGCCCATGGTCATTGCCTCGGCACTTGGCAGTTACCTGTTTTTCGCGCAACACAGTTTTAAACGTATGCACGTGATCTCGCCGGAGGCCTGGACCTTTTATCGTGCAGCGCTGGAGTCATCCAGTTACATGCGGCTCGGCAAACTCATGCAATGGTTCACCGGCAACATCGGTTACCACCATATTCATCATCTCAACGTGCGCATCCCGTTTTATCGACTGCCCGAAGCCATGGCCGCGATACCCGAGCTACAGTCACCGATCACCACGTCACTCGCACCGCGGGATATCGTGGACTGTTTCCGGGCAAGCCTGTGGGATGAAAACCAGCAACGCATGGTCTCTTATCGTGAAGCCGGCAAGCTTTGATCATGAATTAAAGGGGAGAGATCCGTAACCTGTACCTACTGTGCAGAGACTAAGGGGTCATGAATTCCGGGGACAGTATACCTAATTAGTCGAGGTTGGTTTTGGGCCGGGGCGTTTTGGGGTGAGGGTTTTGCCGGTTTGTTTCTCCAGTATTTTTATGAATTCGGTGTTGCCGAGAGGGCGCCCGGTTCGATTGTGTCGCCGGATCGACTCCGCCCTGTCGCTGCGGGTGCTGCTGGACAGGTAGGCTTCCCAGTCGGCTATGCGATCGAGCATGGGCTTAACGATCACCAGGATGTCGTCCGTGCTCTCGAGGTGCGCCCGCGCACTAGACCATGGCCATTCGCCGGGGTGTCGGCACAGTCCGGCGGCAACCGGATTACTTTCGACATATCGGACTGTGGCAAGCAGGTAATCTTCATCCATCAGAAAGGAGTGAAACCGTTCCTGCCACAAGTGACCGCGCCAACCCTGGCGGAAATTAATATGCCGGGTGTAATGCCGGTGCGCTTCTCCCAGGGTTGCTCGCAAACCGTCTGCGCTGCTCGGCACCATCACCAGGTGCACGTGGTTTGGCATCAGGCAATAGGCCCAGATTTCGGTTTCGGCCTGACCTGCGGATTCGGACATCAGGGCGATGTAGTGGCGATAATCGCCTTCGCAGAAGAAAGTTTGCTGACGGCGATTCCCGCGTTGGGTGACGTGATGGGGGTAACCGGGCACGACGAGTCTTGGCATCCTGGCCATAACTTACCTCCGTGTAAGTCGTTTGATCGCAATGATGATATCACGCCAGACCGATAGCGCAATTGTCAACGAGACTGCTTGAATCTGATTACCACTGAGCGGTGCTTCTGGGGTTAGGTATACTGTCCCCGGAATTTCCTCGGTTCATTGTTCGAGGACGGATTCGTCTTCCAGTTCGAAGTCGAAGGCGGCGGAGATCAGGGCTTTCGTGTAGGGATCTGACGGCGCCTCGAAGACCCGGTCGGCTTCCCCCTGTTCGACCACGACACCGTTGCGCAGCACGATCAGCTGGTCGGAGAGCGCGCGCACGATCTTGAGGTCGTGGCTGATAAACAGGTACGCCAGGTCGTGCTCGGCCTGCAGTTTCAACAGCAGGTCGACGATCTGCACCTGCACCGAGCGGTCCAGCGCCGAGGTCGGCTCGTCGAGCAGCACCAGTTTCGGTTTCATGATCATCGCGCGCGCGATCGCAATGCGCTGGCGCTGGCCACCGGAGAATTCGTGCGGGTAGCGGAAGCGGCTCGCCGGATCGATGCCGACCTCGTCGAGCGCGGCGACGACCATTTCGTCGCGCGATGCCTCGTCGCCGATGCCGTGCGCGACAAGGCCTTCCTCGACGATCTGGTGGATCGACATCCGCGGGCTCAGCGAGCCGTACGGATCCTGGAACACGACCTGCATCTGCCGCCGGATCGGCTTCAAATCCTCGCCGCGCAGGTCCTGGATCTCGGTGCCGCCGAAATCGATGCGCCCCTGCGCGCGCTCGAGTCGCAGCAGCCCGAGCGCGAGCGTGGTCTTGCCCGAGCCGCTCTCGCCGACCACGCCGACGGTCTCGCCGGCGCGCAGGCTGAAGCTGATGTCGTCGGCGGCCTTGATGTGATCGACAGTGCGGCGCAGGATGCCCTTGCGCACCGGGAACCAGACGCGGATGTGCTCGGCCTCGAGCACGGTCGGGCTGGCGGAGAGATCGACCGGCGGCTTTTGCGCCGGCTCGGCGGACAGCAGGTCGACCGTGTAGGCCTCGCGCGGGCTGTCGTAGACCGTCCGCGTCGGGCCGTGCTCGACGATACGCCCCTGCTGCATCACGTAGACGCGGTCGCTGACCTTGTCGACGATGCCGAGGTCGTGCGTGATCAACAGCACCGCCATGCCCATCTCGTTCTGCAATTCCTCGAGCAGTTTCAGGATCTGCGCCTGCGTGGTCACGTCGACCGCGGTGGTGGGCTCGTCGGCGATCAGCAGATCGGGCTCATTGGCCAGCGCCATCGCGATCATGACCCGTTGGCGCTGGCCGCCGGAGAGCTGGTGCGGGTAGCTGTCGAGACGTTTCTCCGGCTCGCGGATATGCACCAGGTCGAGTAGCTCCAGCGTGCGCGCCCGCGCTTCCTGCTCGCTCATGCCCTTGTGCAGGATCAGCGTTTCGCGGATTTGCTTGTGCACCGTGTGCAGCGGGTTCAGCGACGTCATCGGCTCCTGGAAGATCATGCCGACCTGGTCGCCGCGGATGCGCATCAGGTCGGCCGGCCTGGCGCCGATCATTTCCTCATCGTTGAAACGGATGCTGCCGTTCGGGTGGCGCGCGCGCGGGTAGGGCAGCAGCTGCATCACCGACAGCGCGGTCACCGACTTGCCCGAGCCGCTCTCGCCGACCAGCGCGACGGTCTCGCCCTTGTCGATGTCGAGCGAGACGCGGTCGACCGCGACCACCTCGCCCGACGGCGTATCGAAATGCACCGACAAATCTTCGATATGCAAAAGGCTGCTCATCCGATCGTCTTGCGCGGGTCGAAGGCGTCGCGCACCGACTCGCCGATGAAGATCAGCAGGCTCAGCATCGCGCCGATGACGAAAAAGCCGGTCAAACCCAGCCACGGCGCCTGCAGGTTGGCCTTGCCCTGCGCCAGCAGTTCGCCGAGCGAGGCCGAGCCCGGCGGCAGGCCGATGCCGAGAAAATCGAGCGACGTCAGCACCGTGACCGAGCCCGCCAGCGTGAACGGCATGAAGGTCAGCGTCGCCACCATCGCGTTCGGCAGCACGTGCTTGAACATGATCACGCGGTCGGACACGCCGAGCGCACGCGCCGCGCGCACGTACTCGAAGTTGCGCGCGCGCAGGAACTCGGCGCGGACGACGCCGACGAAACCCATCCACGAGAACAGCAGCAGCACGCCGAGCAGCCACCAGAAGTTGGGCTCAACGATGCTGGCGAGGATGATCAGGATGTAGAGGATCGGCAGCCCCGCCCAGACCTCGATGAAGCGCTGGAACAGCAAATCCAGCCAGCCGCCGAAATAACCCTGCGCGGCGCCGGCGGCGACGCCGACGAGCGCGCTGATGATGGTCAGCGTAAAGCCGAACAGCACCGAGATGCGAAAGCCGTAGACCAACCGCGCGACCACGTCGCGGGCCTGGTCGTCGGTGCCGAGCCAGTGCAGGCCGTCGGGCGGCGCCGGCGCCGGCACCGCGAGATCCCAGGACACGGTTTGATGGTCGTAGCGGACCAGCGGCCAGACCATCCAGCCGCGGTCGTCGATCAGTTCGGCGACGTACGGGTCGCGGTAGTCGGCCTCGGTCGGAAATTCGCCGCCGAACGCGGTTTCCGGGTAAGTTCTGAAGATCGGCGTGTAAAAGCCGCCGTCGTAGTAGACCAGGATCGGCTTGTCGTTGGCGACGAACTCGGCGAACAGTGTCACGACGAACAGCACCGCGAAAATCCACAGCGACCACCAGCCGCGGCGGTTGGCGCGGAAGTTCTCGAGCCGCCGATGCGTCAGCGGTGTGATCGGCTGGCCGAGAAATCGGTGCTGCACCGGCGGCTCGGTCATTAGCGGCCCCTCGCCTCGAAATCGATGCGCGGATCGATGATGGTGTACATGATGTCGCCGACCAGCGTCATCAAAAGCCCGAGCAGCGAGAAGAAGAACAGCGTGCCGAAGACGACCGGGTAGTCGCGGTTGAACGCGGCCTCGAAGCCGAGCAGGCCGAGGCCGTCGAGCGAAAAGATGATCTCGATCAGCACCGAGCCGGTGAACAGCATGCCGACGAAGGCCGACGGGAAGCCGGCGACGACGATCAGCATCGCGTTGCGGAACACGTGGCCGTACATCACGCGGCGCTCGGTGAGACCCTTGGCGCGCGCGGTGAGCACGTATTGCTGGCCGATCTGGTCCATGAACGAATTCTTGGTCAGCATCGTCAGCGTGGCGAAGCCGCCGATGGTCATCGCGATCACCGGCAGCGTGATGTGCCACAGGTAATCGCGGATGCGATCGGGCCACGACAGGTCGGCCCAGTTGTCGGACACCAGCCCGCGCAGCGGGAACCAGTCGAGGTAACTGCCGCCGGCGAAGATCACCAGCAGGAAGATCGCGAACAGGAAACTCGGGATCGCCGAGCTGATGACGACGACGACGCTGGTCCACAGGTCGAAGCGGCTGCCGTCGCGCATCGCCTTGGCGATGCCGAGCGGGATCGAGATCAGGTACACCAGCAGCGTGGTCCAGACGCCGAGCGAGATCGACACCGGCATCTTGTCGAGCACGAGGTCGACCACCGAACGGTCGCGGAAGAAGCTGTCGCCGAAATCGAAGCGCAGGTAGTTGCCCATCATCTCGAAGAAGCGCTCGTGCAGCGGCTTGTCGAAACCGAAGCGCTGCTCGAGCTCCTTGATGAACTCGGGGTCGAGCCCCTGGGCGCCGCGGTAGCCGCCGGTCGCATCGGCATCGGCGGCGGCCGACTGTAGGGTTTCGCCTACGTCGGTGCGGGTCACGCGCCCGGTGATGTCGGCGCCGGTGCCGGTCAGCTCGGCGATGATCTGCTCCACCGGCCCGCCCGGCGCGACCTGGATGATGATGAAATTGATCACCATGATCGCGAACAGTGTCGGGATCATCAGCAGCAGTCGGCGAACGATATAGGCGCCCATCGGTTCCTCCCCGTCAGGTTTTCCGCCGCAGCGCGCGGCGCGCGAGCCAATAAGCGACCGCGAGCCCGGCCAGCAGCCAGGCGATGACGGTGCCCCAGCCCGGCGTTTCGCCCGGCGGCGCGGTTTCGCTGTCGGCGTCGAGATTGTCGATCACCCGCTCGAGCGCGGCGGCGCGTTTGGCATCGTACCACCACAGGCTCGTGTTGACGCCGGACTTGACCGGCACCGCGGGGCGCGCGTACTTGTCCCAGTAGAGCACGCGGTCGGAGCGCAGGTACCAGTTCGGGATCACGTAGAAGCCCCACAGCAGCACGCGGTCGAGCGCGCGGGTCCAGGCGACCAGCTCCTCGCGCGTGCAGGCCGCGATCATGCCCTCGATCAGCTCGTCGACGACCGGGTCACGGATGCCGGCGAAGTTGCGGCTGTCGGGCTGATCGGCCGCGGCGCTGCTCCAGAACACGCGCTGCTCGTTGCCGGGGGTTTCCGACTGCCCCCAGACGAAGACGAAGGCGTCGAAGTCGAAGCTGCGCAGGCGGTTGATGTACTGGCTCGAGTCGACCACGCGCGCGCTGGCGTCGATGCCGAGACGCTTCAGGTTGCGGATCATCGGTAGCACCACGCGCTCGAAGTCGGGGGAGACCAGCAGGAACTGGAAGCGGAACGGCCGCCCGCTATCGGTATGCACGAGCGCGTTGTCGACCACCTCCCAGCCGGCCTCGGCGAGTAAAGCAAACGCGCTGCGCAGGTTGTCGCGCGGCCAGCCGCTGCCGTCGGTCGATGGCGGGCGGTATTCCTCGGTGAACACCCGCGGCGGCACGCGGCCGCGGTAGCGCTCGAGGATCTCGAGCTCGAGGCCTTGTGGCAGCTCGCGTGAGGCCAGGTCCGAGTTGGAAAAATAACTCCGGGTGCGGGTGTACTCGTCGAAGAACAGGTTGCGGTTGGTCCACTCGTAATCGAAGGCGTAGGCCAGCGCCTCGCGCACCTTCGGATTCTTGAAGACTTCGCGGCGGGAGTTCAGCACAAAGGCCTGCATGCCGGTTGGCAGGCGGTGCTCGACGCGCTCTTTTTTAAGCCAGCCTTTCTCGACCGCCGGCACGTCGTAATCGAGCGCCCAGGCCTTGGCCTGGTTTTCCAGGCGCAGGTCGAGATCGCCGGATTTGAGCGCGAGTCGAATCGCCGTGTCGTCGCGGAAATAGTCGGTGCGCTGCAGGTCGATATTGTTGTGGCCGACGTTGACCGGCAGCTCGCGCCCCCAGTAATCCGCGACCCGCTCCAGCTCGACGAAGCGCCCGGGCTCGAAGCGCTTGACCCGGTAGGGGCCGCTGCCGAGCGGCGGCTCGAGCGTGGTCTTGTCGAAATCGCGGCTCTCCCAGTAATGCTTCGGCAGGATCGGCATCTGCCCCACGAGCAACGGCAGCTCGCGGTTGCTGGCGTCGGAAAAGCTGAACTTGACCCGGCGCGCGTCGAGCTTTTCCACCCCTTTCACACCGCGGTAGACGAAACGGTACTGCGGCGAACCCTTTGTCGTCAGCGTCTCGAACGACCAGACTACGTCGTCGGCGGTGATCGGCACGCCGTCGTGCCAGCGCGCGATATCGCGCAGCGTGAACATGACCCAGGAACGGTCGCCGGGCCACTCGAGGCGCTCGGCGATGAGTCCGTAGAGCGACAACGGCTCGTCCTCGTTGCCGACCAGCAGCGATTCGATCGACCCGGTCGAGACCGCGTTGCCCTTGGGGATCCAGGCATTGAAGCTGTCGAAGGTGCCGAGCGCGCCCTGGCGCAGCGAGCCGCCCTTTGGCGCAGCCGGGTTGACGTAGTCGAAGTGGGGGAAGCCCTCGGCGTATTTCGGCTCGCCATGCATCGCGATCGCGTGCGCGCTTGTGACCTCGCCGCCGCCGCACTCGGCGGCCGCTGTCGCGCCCGCCCAGAGCGACGCGGATACGACGATCGTCGCGATCGCCGCGAAGCGGAATGTGCCGGTTGCCATGGCGGGCATTATAACCGTCTCGGGAGAGGGGGGCCGAGCGAAAATTGTTAATCCCTTCGCTGCGCCAGATACTCACGTGCCGGTGGTTTCACCAGCAATTCCGGGGACAGTATACCTAATTAGTCGAGGTTGGTTTTGGGCCGGGGCGTTTTGGGGTGAGGGTTTTGCCGGTTTGTTTCTCCAGTATTTTTATGAATTCGGTGATGCCGAGAGGGCGCCCGGTTCGATTGTGTCGCCGGATCGACTCCGCCCTGTCGCTGCGGGTGCTGCTGGACAGGTAGGCTTCCCAGTCGGCTACGCGATCGAGCATGGGCTTGACGATCGCCAGGATGTCGTCCGTGCCTTCGAGGTGCGCCCGCGCGCTAGACCATGGCCATTCGCCGGGGTGTCGGCACAGTCCGGCGGCAACCGGATTACTTTCGACATATCGGACTGTGGCAAGCAGGTAATCTTCATCCAGCAGAAAGGAGTGAAACCGCTATTGCCACAAGTGACCGCGCCAACCCTGGCGGAAATTAATATGCCGAATATTATGGTGACAGTTACCTTAATTCCGAACCAAGTAAACTGTCACCATAAATCCCGGTGAAGGCCCTGGCCAGTATTGGGGATCAGTCCGTCATCGACCAGATCCAGCAGCACTTCCAGCACCCGCTTGCAAGCCCCGTCGGCAATGGCCTACTATTCTGTGCAGATTTGAGGAATGATCTTGAAAAAACTACTACCCATACTCCTGCTAACCTTTTCGTGCAATACGATGGCAGAGTGGGTTGAGTATTCGACCCGCGCGAATGGCGATGTCTTTTTCTTCGACGACACGCGAGTGCAAAAGGACGGTAATCTCGTTAACGTGTGGAATAGAATTCGATATAAGTCCTCGGTCATGGGAGCCTCGAGCTATCAGAGCTTGATGAAAATAGACTGCTCCGAGTACTCGGAAACAACACTGCAACGTACGTTTTACTCCGATAAAAACTGGACCACCCCGGCAATGGCAACTGACACCAAGCAGAAACCAAAGGTGTCTATCAATGCGAATTCAGCTACGGAACGCCTGGCTAACATCCTGTGTAAGCAATAGCTCGATAAATTTGTCGGGGATTTGTGGTAGAGGAAGAACCAGACTCGATACTGAAAGTGGCTCAATAAAATTCGAGAACGGGTTGGAGCAATGAACAGACCGACGCAGCCCCATTCGACGGAGCATGCGGACAAGTGAAAAAAATACTCGCGCTACTATCGTAACGCGAGCACTAATTTCAGTTAACTACTTCTTATTCAGCTGTAATTCTATAGATTTCACCTTCGTCGGTAGAAGCATACAGCGCATTATCCGGACCCATCACCAGACCGCGAAATCTCTTCGAGAATCCAAGCGGCATACGCACGATACCCCTTATTCCTAATCCGTCAGGCGTGAGATCGATCATGTCGATACGGGATCCAGGCGGCGTATCACCGAAAGCAATGCCCATGATGCCAACTGCTAAGTGGCCTTCATAGGTACCCCAGTTACTGCCTTTGAGGAATGCGGCAGATCCGGTGCCTTGAGAAAAGCCATTGTTATTCCAGGAAGCCGGCATCAGATCTTTGAAACGAGTATCGCTCATCGGGGTATAGGCAGCACGTACCGCAGGATCCACAGCGTCCATTTGATTTGGCTCATAACCGCAGTACATGTCCGGGCATGCGTCTCTGCCGCCTCTTTTCTCTGCAGGGTCCCAACCGGCATTACCACCATTTACCAGTGCGGTGATCTCGTCGTTATGCCATGGCCCATGCTCCGCGGTAAACGCTCTGCCATCGCTCGGACGAAAATCTATACCTTGTACGTTTCTATGCCCATAGGTGTAGATACGCTTGTCGTAGCCCTCGGGCGGGTTGTTTTCGGGGTGTGCGTTACCGTCTCCATCGATCCTGAGTACTTTACCGCATAGTAACTGACCGTCTTGAGGACAAATTCCCCTGTGACGATCACCGCCAGCTACCCAGAGGAATCCTCCCGGTCCAATACGTATCCTGCCGCCATTGTGAGCGCCGGGCCCGCCGAACGGCTGGTTCGATTCGAATGGCTTGTATTGAATATCCTTAACGATATCGGTTCGGTTAGAAACGCTCTTGAGGTCGTCACTGACCTTAAACCGCATAACAATGTTTCCGTCGCACTTTTCGAAATTGGTTTTGCAACCGGAACCATGGTATTTGGAAGAAGTGGAATAAACGTAAAGGGTGCGATTCTTGGCAAAGTGAATATCTGCAACCACGCCCAACATACCGGCCTGACCTTCACAAAAAAGATCACTACCAGAATCGCGGTAGCCCGAAGAGTCCTTCATTCCGTACAGTGCATTCACACTTCCATTTTTTGTTCTGACTGAAAGACCTTTACATTTTTCAGTAAAAAACATTGTGCCGTCAGGTAAAAAAGCCATATCCCATGGATTTTCAAGTCCGGTCATAAGTGCCGATGATTTAATCGTCGGTATGTCCATCCCCTCATGCCCGTCTGCAAGGGCATTAGAAGACAATCCAAACATCAAAGCGAGCGCCATGACTGTCGTGAAAAACTTACTTAGTGTTTTCATCATTTATCCCCCTTAATTATTTTCGTATTTCGCGTATTTCAAATACGCGGCCAGGTTTGCAATTTCTTCATCCGTCAAGGGCTTTGCCATCATGATCATCAAAGCCGAATTGGGTCCTATTTTAATCCCATCCCTGTAAGTCTCTAACTTTGACTTCGTATAAGAAACTTCATTTCCGGATATTTTTGGATAACTGGCTACACCTTTACCGGCTGGTCCATGACAGTTAATGCAGGATTTCTTATATCTTTCCTCTCCTGCCACCTTATCTCCAGATAATGCATATCCTGAAAAATTCAGAAGGAATAGCAAAAGTAGTCCTTGGGTTAATCTAATAATGTCGACTCTTCCTCCGAATGAAAAAATTACATAAAGCAAAAACGATTGTGCTCTTTACTATCCAACAAAATTACAAGCTTCTCCTCTTAATTAATGGCGGAGAAAAAGTCTTGCAGGAAAGTCGCAACCTGTCAATGTTATGTAAACCCGGCAAATGGGGTATGCGGGGTGATGCATTAAATTATTTTATATGCACTCCAGGTGCGGTTTTAGTGGGCCCCGTTTCCGTGCGAAGTAGCGGTTAACCTCAGAAGGATGCGCGAACCGAAATGCCGACAAAAGCGTTCCGCTCCGGCGCCGGCTCGAAATAGCGACCACCGAAAGCATTGATCCGGATGTTGTTGTTGTAGTCTTCGTCGAACAGGTTGTTGATCCCCAGAAACGGTGAGACCTCCCAGTCGCCGTAAAACCCGTTATGGCCGATTCGAAGATTCGAAACCTGGCTTGAACCGACCCGGGTTTGATTCGCATTATCGACGTATATCTCACCGGTATAGGTCCAATCCCAGGTTGCGTAATACCCATTTTCCCCGAACCAGGTCAGGTCCAGGTAAAGCAGGTCACGCGGAATCCCGGGTATCCGTTTGTCGTCGAATACGTCGCCGTCGGAATCGGTAAATCGGTCGAATTTGAATTCGGAGTAAGTGTAAGCCGAGGTAAATTCGATTTGCGGGGCAAGAGTCCGGCTATAGAAAAGTTCGAGTCCGTCGCGGGTGGATGACCCGGCATTTTCGAAAAACGTGCGCCCTGGCTGAGACGCCAGCTCGAACGGGGTTAGCTCGTCGTCGACCTCAATGTGAAACAGCGCCAGCTCGAAGCGATAAGAGCCGGTTCGCTGTTTGATGCCGATTTCGTAGTTGGTCGAATTCTGGGGATCGAGCGACTGATTGAAACCGCCTCCGTCGGGATTGGCGAACTCGGTGGTGGTCGGCGTCTCGAATGCAGTGGAGATCGTAGCGTATAAGCGGGTAGCGTCGCTCAGGGCGTAGCTGATCCCCGCCATCGGGCTGGTATGATCGAGGTCGACCTTGCCGGAATCGTCGCCGTCGGCAAGAAAGTCGTCGCTGACGTCGAACTCGATATCGTCGTAGCGAATACCGAGCGTGAGCTCGACACCATCGCTGAGTTGCGTTTCGTTTTGCAGATAGGTGCCAATCGAAGTCACCTGCTCGTTCTGGTCGAAGGTCAGTGCACCGAGCGAACCCGACAAGTTGTCGAAACGGCGGCGGTCGTCGTCCTGGCGGTCGTAATCCACGCCCAGCAATAGCTGATTTTGGCGGCCGGCCAGCTCGCCCAGCCAGGTAAACTTAAGGCCCGCACCGGTGAAACCGCGATCGAGTTTTACCGCGCCACCATCCTGAAACGGCAGTTTGTTGCTGAAGTCTCTTTGCGTATTGTAGACCCGGGTCTCGAAGTCCCGGCCCTTGCTCAGGCTGGTTTTATAGAGCAGACCGATCCGGGTCTGTTCCAGGGCCTCGCCGGCGTCGAATGCCTCGTTTTGCGCCCGTGCCTGTTCCGGATCGAGTTCCGCGTCCGCAGCGGTAAGGCTGCCCGGGTCGTTGGCCACCGGCTGATCGGTATGGTGCAAGGTTGCGAGGAGCGAGGAGCCGCCCTTGAATATGGTTTCGAATCGGCCGTTGAGCTGGGTATTATCGTATTCGCTATGATCGCGATAGCCATCCGAGGACGTATCCGACAGGTTCACGAGGTAGTTGTGCTTGCCGCTTTCGCCGCCGATTTTCAACTGCGTATTGTTAAAGCCGAAATCGCCGACGGTAGAGCGCGCGCTGGCGAACGGTCTGAGGGGGCCTTTTTCGGATTCGATCAATATCGCGCCACCTGATGCGTTCCCGTATAAGGACGATGCCGGTCCGCGAATAACGGTGACCTGGCTGGCCGAGCCGAGATCGATGCCATCCACCGATCCTTGTCCGTCGGGGAGAGTTTCGGGAATTCCGTCGACGATAATCTTGATTCCGCGGATGCCGAAACTCGAACGCGCTCCGAAGCCCCTGATCGAGGCGCGCAAGTCCTGGGCGAAGTTGTATCGATTGAGCATGAACAGGCCGGGCACTCCGCCCAGGGACTCATCCAGTCCGAGTTGCTCGTTACCGAGCTGAATTTCATCCTGGCCGACGGTGCTGACCGCTGCCGGTATTTCATCGATATTCTTTTCGACCCGGGTCGCCGTTATCGTAATCGGACCCAGACCGCTGTCCTGGGCCGCGCAAACCGCTGGAAAGACAGCAATCAATGCCAGCCTTACAAATGGTATTCTCATATGCCAAATCCTGGTTTGGTGCGGGTCGACCGCTTGTTATAAGTTGCCGGACGGCAGACAATTCCTGCATTTGAACTCCGGGTATATTATACCTATTTGGTTTCAGCAATCATGGCGGCAGTTAACTCCCTTCTGCAATATTGCTGAGTTCCTGCCAGATCATCACCATCGCCAGCGTGTCCAGTTTGCAGTAATCGAGTAACGCTTCGCGTATTTTCTGCCTTTCGCTTTCATCGTCGATCCTGTCCAGATCGGCATAGATCATCGAGGCCATGTCGCCCGCCTGGATATCCAACGCCTTGTAGTCCAGCGCTGCGTCATCCGGGAACATGGCGGGTAACACCGATTTAATCGAAAAGCTGCCGTTGAAATCCGGGTGGTAATACATCAGTTGCTGAAACGGCTTTAACAGGTCGACAAATCGGTCGTCCATCGCGATTAACGTTTGCTCGTGTTCGGCGGACTCGGTCGCGAGTCGACGGATAATCGATTTTTCGGTCTTCTGACTGTAGGCGGCGATGGAGCCTTCGGCAGTAACGTCCTCGGCCAGTCGTTTCGCGATTTCGGCGCGCGGGTCCCGGTGCTCGTTGGCTAGGAATTCCCTGTGCTCGATTTCTCCGTCCTCGTACAGGATGTGCAGCGAATACTGAAACGGGATCGCGGTGCGATAGGGCATTTGGCCGGGGAACTTTGGTATCGCGCTGTTGAAGGTTTCGAAATCCAGGAAATTGATCGGGTAAACCGCGCTGTCCACATATTCCCTGATGGCTTTTCGATCGATATAAACCTCCCGTGAAAGCGCCGAGTCGACCTGTAATGCTTGCGTTTTCGTAAGCTTGAGATTACAGACATCTGCGTAACTGATTTTGCCCTCGTGGTACAGCTCGAACTTCCTGTTCTTGTCCATCCGATACAGGTTGAACACGGAAGGAGAGGGCACGTCTTGCCAGCAGTATTCCTTGAAGTCGCATTCGTAGGGGTCGTCACACTGCAGGCCGATCGGGATGTCGGGCTCATTCTGGCTCAACATGTCGCTCATCGATTCCAGGTTTTTGTCGAGCCCCGCCTGCAGCTCGAGCACCTCGTCGGTAATGTCCTCGATGGCCAGTAGCTGAGTGATATCGAGCTCGCCGTTGAACACGTAGTCGCTGTTGACGTGCACGATGTGGGCCTTGCCCAGCGGCAGGTGGTCCTGGATCACGCACCACTGAATGGCGGCGTCCGGCTTGTGTTGAGGTTTAACGCCGGTCGAGGCTTTTACCTCGTAGAGATCCCAGACATCGCCGTTTCGCAGCAGGATGTCCGCCATGATTAAAATGTTGCGGCTTTTGAAGGTCGCCTCGTAAATGACGTTCGCGCCCTGGTCGATCAGTGCCCGGGTTTTCTCGATCATGCCGTCGAAGTTTTTTTGGTCATGCTCGATTTCGGTGCCGCCGGGGAACAGGCTCTGCGCGAGTTTGCCGATGCGGTGGCCGCCCGCAAAGATGAATTCCTGTCGCGGGCTGGTGGGTGTCATTACCTCTCTTTTGTGTTTATACAGCCACAGTGCTTTGTGGCACTGAAGACCGCGAACGTATTGTGATTTTGACAACTGCATGTTTGGAGGTTCAGGGATAGGCGGCAATTGGCAGCTCGAAATACGGCGACAGTATACTTAATTCGCTCAAGTTCAAATGCCTGGGCAAGTACGAAATAAGTATACTGTCCCCCGAATTCCTCGATCCAGGCCTCGAAAAAGGGCAAACCGCATATCTTCCTGATGCTCTACAGATTTTTGTTACTGGCTGGTTTTTTTGTAATTCCGACGTTCGCGGGCGTATACGCTCATTCGAAGGCGGAGACCGCTGCAATCGTCGAAGAGGCCCTGCGCACCGGCCCGATTAAAAGTTTTATGCTGCAGCGCGACGGGGAGCTCCTGATCGAGGCGCATCGCATGGGTATGAGGGCCGATCGTACGACCAACGTCAAGTCCGTGGGTAAAAGTATTATTTCGCTGCTGGTTGGTATCGCGATCGAGCAGGGGAACCTGTCGGGAGTGCAGCAACCCATCGGCGAATTTTTTCCGGACTATTTCAAACGCCGGCCCGATCCGGAAAAAGAATCTATCACCATCCAGGATTTGCTGACGATGCGCGCGGGGCTGGCATCGACCAGCCGCGCCAACTACGGGCGTTGGGTCGTGAGCGATAACTGGATCGAGTTTGCTCTCGATCGGCCGCTGGTCGAACGGCCGGGCGGGGAGATGATCTACAGTACCGGTTCCTCGCATTTACTGTCGGTAATATTGACCCGGGCCACCGGGATGAGCACGCGCGCGTTTGCCGAACGATACCTGTTCAAACCTCTCGACATCGGGCTCGGTGGCTGGGACCGGGACCCCCAGGGTTACTACTTCGGCGGTAATAACATGGCGCTGTCGCCCTCGGCGTTGCTCAGGATTGGCACAATGGTGATGAACATGGGCGTTTACGACCGCAAACAGATCGTACCGCGGGCCTGGATTGCCGAGTCGATGCAGATTTACACCCGCAGTCACTTCAATCCCTATGATTACGGCTATGGCTGGTGGCAACAGGAGCTGAATGGCCACACCGTGCAATTTGCCTGGGGTAATGGCGGTCAATACCTATTGATGATTCCGGCGTTGAAGACGGTGATCGCGATCGCCTCTCGCAGCGAGCAGAATGTTGCCGACAGCAGGGCCAGCCGCTTCAGGTTTTTCGATTTTATCGAAAACAGGCTGATCGGTTATCTACAGAAATAGGCGTCAAACAGGAATGAACTTTGGGGTCTGGCCTTACATTCCACACGAATCAGGAGCGCTTTGTTGAACCAGGCTCATTTCAAGCCCTGTTGTCGATTGTAAGGCCTGATCCCTGGGTGTTGCTGTGCGAGAATTTCGGCTGATCCGGATGGGTATTTGGAGGAAGCCAGGCGAACTAAGCAACGCCCGCATGGTCCTAATCTAGAATTACGGGGGAGGGCCGCCAATGAAACATTTACTGTTCGTGCTTGCCTGGTGTTATGTTGTCGGCGTGCAGGCCGCGCCGGTGAAATCCGATTTTCCGTGGCAACCCTGGGGCGACGCGGTATTCGAACGCGCGGCCAAAGAGAACAAATTCGTCCTCTTGAGCCTGCAAGCCTGGTGGTGTCATCCCTGCCACCAGATGAATACGATTACCTATGACGATCCGTCGGTGCGCGCCATTCTCGCGGACAAGTTCATCCCGGTTTACGTCGACCAGGACAGCCGACCCGATATCTCGCAACGCTACGAGCGCTGGGGATGGCCGGCGACGATCATCTTTGCCGCCGACGGCACCGAAATCGTCAAGCTCAAGGGTTTTTATTCACCGAATTTTTTCATTCCGATCCTGCAGGCGACCATCGAAGACCCGAGCCCGGTAGACTACGGACGTATCGGGGGCCCCGAGCGCGCGGCCTCGCAGATCACGTCCCTGACCGATGCGCAGCGCAAGGTCATCGTCGATTTCATGAACAAAATGTACGACGAGGAAAATGGTGGCTGGGGGCGCAACAGCAAGTTCACCCACGGCCCTACCTACGTCTATGCGCTGGAACAGAGTGCACGCGGCGAATTCGACGAAACTCGGGCCCGGCAAACCGTCGATGGCCTGATAGGCATGATCGATGCGGACAACGGGGGTATGTCGCAGATTAGCCTGTCAATGGACTGGGATCGCGCGTTGCCGGAGTTTCCAATGTTCGCGCAGGAAGCCGGGCTAGAGACCTTTTCCCTGGCCTATGCGTTGTGGGGGGAACAACGCCATCTCGACGCCGCGCAGCGCATCGTCGGGTTTCTCGATGACACCATGCGCGCATCCGACGGCGGCTTTTACACCAGCACCGGATCGCATAATTTCGAGCCGGGAGTTGATCGTCGCCGCTATGCGCGCGAAAACGGGCAAGCCATTCGGGCGCTGGCACAGCTCCACGACTTCAGCGGCGATGCACATGCGCTCAGGCTCGCCGAACAGCAGGCGCGCTGGGTGCTCGCTAATCGCCGCCTCGATAGCGGTGGATTCCGTCACGACGATGTCGATTCGGGTGGGCCTTACCTGGTCGATTCGCTGGCCATGGCGCAGGCCCTGCTCGCGCTCTATCGATCGACTGCTCAGCGAGAGTGGCTGCAACGAGCGATCGAGACCGGCGATTTCATTGCCGCCAATTTCATCGACGACGACACCGGCGGTTTTCTGGCCGCGGCCAGACCGGCGCAGCGGTTTCTCGCCAAGGCCGTTAAGCATAAGGATGAAAACGTGCGTGCGACGCGCTTTTTCAATCTGCTGCATTACTACAGCGGCGACCAACGTTACCGCGAAATCGCGCGCAGCAGCATGGGTTATCTGACCTCCGATCACGTGCTTGACGCCTACTGGTTCCTGCCCGGTGTGCTGCAGGCCGAATTCGAACTGGCTCGTGAACCCACCCACATCACCGTAGTCGGCGCCAAGGATGATCCCGCCGCGGCTGAATTGTTCCGCTCCGCGCTAGCTTACCCGACGGTATACAAGCGGGTTGAATGGTGGGACAAGCGCGAGGGCCCGTTACCGCACGACAACGTCACCTATCCATCGCTCGATCGCGCCGCGGCCTTTGCCTGTAGCGCCAGCGTCTGCTCGACGCCAGTGTTCGAGTCCGCGCAGGTAGCCGAGGCGGTCCGTCGGCTCGATCTCTGACGAGGCCGGTAGATCGATCCGACCCGAAGGCTATGGGATCAAGCCTTACATTTTTAATATAAATACTATTGATAGGTAAGGCCTGACTCCGAACAACTTGCGAAAGCTGGATATACGAAGGCGCTGCGGTTAAGGTAAAGCGGCAAAGATCTAACCGAGAGATTCGATTTGATGATGCTCGTGATCGAGCGAGGTAACTAGCGTGGGTATCTGCGTGAAGCCGGTAACGACGCTGTTGTGGGCGATCCCGTTCCTTTTCGGCATGTCAGCGGCGGTGGTCGAGCGCGGCGTGGATACGGAGACCGGCCTGCGTTCGTGGGAATGGCGCGAGGCGGGCGTGTCGTTGCAGTTGGTGCAAAGGCTGCCGGACCAGACTCGGGCATTTTTCCAGGCGCGGGGATTTTCCGGTGCCGCTGCCGAGCGCATCGCCAATGCCTGCATCTTTCAGACCATCTTTCGTAACGAAAGCGAGCAGCCGTTGAGCTACAGGCTGGACGACTGGCGTATACTGCACCGGGGCGCCAGTGGAAAACTGATGACTCGAGAGCGTTGGGATGCTGTCTGGCAGGAAGGTGAGGCGAGTCAGGCCGCGCGTATCGCGCTGCGCTGGTCGCTGCTACCTACTAGCCAACGTTTCGAGCCGGGTGATTATAACTGGGGTATGACCGGTTTCGGTCTGCCGTCTGGCTCGACTTTCGATCTCGAGATGGTTTTGCGCCTCGGCGGCGAAAAGCTGACTCGAACCATCGATGGCATCGTTTGCCCGCCGGACCGCGAGGTGAACTGAGCATGCGTGGATACCTTCTCGCCGCCGTCCTGTTGCTGTCCTCGCTGTCGTCGGCCGCGCAGCAGGCCGGCACCGGCCTCACGCGGCTTGCAGAGGCGCCGCTGGCGCCGGACTTCAGCCTGCTCGATGTGGACGGCAATGTTTACCGCCTGTCGGATTACCGCGGTCGTGTCGTCATCGTCAATTTCTGGGCAACCTGGTGTCCGCCGTGCCGCGAGGAAATGCCGTCGATGCAGCGCGCCTGGGAACAGCTTCGTCAGGAAGGCATTCTCATGATCGGCATCAATGTCGGCGAGGACGAGGATACGATTTTCCAGTTCACTGCTGACTACCCGGTCGATTTCCCGTTGCTCATGGACAGCGACTCCTCGGTTACCAGGAAGTGGCCGGTGCGCGGCCTGCCGACCACCTTCGTCGTCGATCCCACTGGCCGGATCGTCTACCAGGCGATTGGCAGCCGTGAATGGGACGATCCGGCTTTGCTGGCGCCGGTCAGGGCGCTCAGGTAACGAAGCCTGCCCGCGGCTGCACCGGGCCGGAACGAGTCGTAAATACCGCATCAATTCCGGGGACACGCAATTCCGCAACTCCGGGGACAGTATACCTAATAGGTAGAAGGGGATTTGGGTCCCGGGGTTTTGGTGACAGGCTCTTGCCGGCTTGTAAGATACATCGATTTCCTGCTAGGCTTTTGCCGAATAACGATAATTTGCAGGATGCATTATTCGTCTGCCTTACATTACATAAATATAATAACACGCAGGGTGCAGCCCTGTTTGAGGAGGCCATGCGACACAAATTGCTTCAACAGCGTTTCGGATTGATGTGGCTGGGTTACTTGGTAGCCATATTCGCCTGGTATGCCTCGGTTAAATGGCTGCCGATCTCGTCCTTTCAGCGCCTGCCCGACCCGCTGACCGTGGTCATAGAATGGTTCAATCCCGATCCCGATTACGGCTTGTCGGTGTTCACCGTGGATTACTACCTGCACATCTGGTACAGCACCTACCGCGCCACCGCCTCGTTTTTTCTGGCGGTGATCCTCGGCGTACCGCTGGGGATTATGATGGGCTGGCGCGTCAAGGTGAACGAGTATGCCTCGGCGCTGCTCAGCATCCTGCGGCCAATCCCGCCGCTGGCCTGGGTGCCGGTGGCGATTCTGATCTTTCCGGGTAGCGAGCCCGCGGTCATCTTCGTCACTTTCCTGGTGGCGTTTTTCGCCACTACCATGAACACGCTGCTCGGGGTTCGTTCGATAGACAGCGATTATTTTCGCGCCGCCGAATGCCTCGGCGCCAAACCCGGCGATATTCTGCGCGACATCATCATCCCTGGCGCGCTGCCGTCGATCTTCACCGGTCTGCAGATTGCGATGGGTGCCGCCTGGTTTTCACTTGTCGCCGGGGAAATGATCGCCGCGCAGTATGGCCTCGGTTTCATGATCCTCGAATCCTATAACCTGGTTCAGTATCCGACCATCGTCATCATGATGGTTACGCTCGGCATCGTCGGTTACGCCAGCAGCGCGATCATCCGTGTCGTCGGCAATCGATTGATGCGCTGGCGCGAACAATCGATCGGGCTGGCCGCGAATTGAGCGAGGCATGCCGGATACCATGACCGTTACTTCGCAAGTTTTCGAGCCCGACGCCGATTCGAGTCTCGGCCACCTGTCGGTGCAGCAGGTCAATAAAATTTACGATCCGCACGGTGTGCACGTGGAAGCGCTGCAGGACTGCACTCTCGAAATACCGGCGGGCGATTTTATCGCCGTGGTCGGGCCGTCGGGTTGCGGCAAGAGTACCCTGCTGAATATTCTCGCCGGTTTCGATAATCTGACCGGCGGCCAGGTGCTGCTCGACGACGAGCCCCTGGCAACCGTCGATCACCCGCCGAGACCCGGCCCCGATCGCGTGGTCGTATTTCAGAACGGCGCGCTGTTCCCGTGGAAGACGGTGCTGCAGAACGTGGTATACGGGCTGTTGGTGCAGAATCGCATGACGGAACCCGAGGCCAACGAAATGGGCATGGAGCTGCTGGCGAAAACGGGCAATCTCGATCGCATCGCGCATTCCTACCCCGGGCAGCTCTCCTCCGGCATGCAGCGCAGGGTCGAGATCCTGCGCGCGCTGATCAATAATCCGAGAATCCTGCTGCTCGACGAGCCTTTTCGCGCCATGGATACGGTTTCCAAAACCACCATGCACCGGCATTTGCTGGATATTTACGACCAGTATCACAAGACCGTTTTTTTCATCACGCATGATCTCGACGAGGCTATTTTCCTGGCCGATACCGTGGTGGTGATGACCACGCGCCCGGGTACGATCAAGCTCAGGCTCGATGTCGATTTGCCGCGCCCGCGAACCCGCGAAACCCTGACCAGCCATCGTTTCCTGGAATTGAAACAGCAGGCGGTGAACGCGGTGCACGAAGAGGCGAAAAAAGCCTTCGAGCGCGGCGAGCGGGAGCTGGCCTGATGGGACAGGCGGTAACCATGCCCGGCAAACCTTCGCGATGGCGGCAGGTCAGGTGGCGCGGCGCCGTTTCGGTGATAATTTTTTTCGTGCTCTGGCACGCGGCGGTGGTGCTGAAGCTTGCCGGTTTCGCCGAGTTGCCGACGCCGATCCAGACGCTGGGTACTTTTTTTACCGAATACATGGCCAGTCCGGACTACTGGGGCTCCTGGGTAGTCAGTTTCGAGCGCGTGCTCTACGGCTTCATCATCGCCCAGATCATGGGCATTCCGCTGGGCCTGCTATTTGGCACCAGCCCGAAATTCCGCGACATGTTTTTCCCGGTGTTCGAGCTGTTAAGGCCGATTCCGCCGCTGGCCTGGGTACCGGTCTCGATCCTGTTCTGGCCCACCAATGAATCGAGTATCGTGTTCATCACGTTTATCGGCGCATTTTTCGTGATCGTCATCAACGTCTTCGAGGGCGTCGGCAGTATCCAGAAGGAACACCTGTGGCTGGCGCGTTCGCTCGGCGCAACCCGCATGACGATTTTCAGACGTATCATGCTGCCATCGGTGATCCCGTCGATTGCGGTCGGCATGACGCTCGGTATTGCGATTACCTGGAACGTGGTCATTGCCGCGGAAATGATCGCCAGCGATAGCGGGCTCGGTCGTATGACCTGGGAGGGTTACGTTAGCTCGACGCCAGAAGTCGTGCTGATCGGCATGATCAGTATCGGCCTGGCGGGGTACCTGTCGTCGATCGCGGTCGACTGGGTCGAGTCGCGCATGATGCCCTGGCGGGAAAGGCGGTAGTCGCAGTGAATGACGTCAATAACGATATCGGCGAAACGCTCAGGGGGCACATCAAGATCCGCGACCTGGCGCGTGGATTTACCGACAAGGAGGGTAATGCGATCAGCGTCATCGAGAATTGCTCGGTCGAATTCGAGCCTGGTTTGCTCAATGTCGTGATGGGGAAATCGGGTTGCGGCAAGTCCACGCTTGCATACATGGTCGCCGGCTACCTGAATCCCGACCGGGGTTCGATCGAGATCGACGGTCGCGAGGTAACCGAGCCGGGTCCCGATCGCATCATGGTTTTCCAGGAGACCGCGCTGTGGCCCTGGATGACGGTGACCGATAATGTCATCTTCGGCCCGCTGGCGCGCAATGCTCTGCCCCGATCGGAAGCCAGGGAAAAGGCCGATGAATTGCTCGAGCGCTTCGGCCTGATCGATTTCAAAGACAAGTACCCCGCCCAGTTGTCGGGCGGCATGAAACGACGTGCCGAAATCGCGCAGGCGTTGATCAATAGCCCCGATATCATGATCCTGGACGAGCCATTTCGCGGCCTCGACGTGATGACGCGGGAACTGTTGCAGGAGTACTATCTGCAATTGTACGAGGATACCCAGTTGACCACGCTGTTTATAACATCCGAACTGGAGGAGGCCCTGTTCCTGGCCGACCGCCTGTACGTCATGACCGAGGCGCCTGATAATATCGACCAGGTGATCGAAATCGATCTGCCGCGGCCCCGCAGTTTCGAGGTAACCGTCACCGAACAATACCTGGACCTGAAACAGATCGCGATGAACCACCTGTACGCAGGTGCCGAAGAACTAATGTAACGGGAGGGACAAGCTATCCAACGAAACAACCACCAACTAACGTGAAACATGAGGAGTTCAAAATGAGAAACACGAAAATCGCAAATTTCGTCGCCTACCTGATGCTGACCCTGTTCAGCAGCTCGTTGTTTGCGGCCGAAGCGGTCGATATCACCTACGGCTACCACCCCTACTGGACTGGTGGCTGGAACGGCGTGATTATCAAGCACAAGAAACTGCATGAGAAATACCTGCCTAAGGGCAGCACGGTAAAGTTCGAAGCGCACCTGACCGGTCCGCCGATGGTGAACGCGTTGCTGGCCGACAAGATGCAGATCGGCACCATGGGCGACATGCCGTCGCTGGTCGCCACCACCAAGCGTAAAATCGCGGACATCCGCCTGGTGTCGACGCCGATGTTCAGCAATGGTCAGAATTGCAATAAGGTAGTGGTGCCGGCCGATGCGCCCGATTTTGCCAGCGTCGAGGAAGCTGGCAAGTGGCTGACCGGCAAGCCCTTCGCGGTGCATCGCGGCACCTGCGCCAATCGCTTTGTCGATTCGATCATCAGCAAGGGTGCGTTCAAGCCTTCCGATCGCCTGAGCATGACTATCGAGGTCATTACCAGTAACCTCGAAGCCGGCAAGCTCAAAGGCGGCGCGGCGATGTGGGAACCGCATGCGCGGCGCGTGGTCGAGGCGGGGCACGCCAAGTACGTTGCAACCGGCGCGCCCTGGGGCGAGACCGACGCCGACTTTACGCTGATGCGCCAGGATTTCATCGAGAAACACCCGGAAGCCGCGATTGGCTGGATGAAGGCCGAAATCGAGGCCATGCAGTTCATTATCAATAATCCGGAAGAGACCGTTGAAATTCTTTACAAGGAGCTTACCGGTTACCCCAAGGCCACGATCTGGTCTGCGATCTACGAGGAAAATCCGGCGGCCATCGGCGGCGATCCGGTGACCTACGAGGCGAAGATGATTTTCGACGACGATGTCCTGACGCTGATGAACAACGGTTACGCCTTTTTGCATCAGCTTAAGGTGCTCAAATCACCTGACGCGCCCCCGAACGCTTATAACGACATGCCGATCAAAAAGGCGTTGGCGGAAATGGGGCTGAGTGCGCCGATTGGCAGGATCGAGGGTAAACCACGGTCCACGCGGCCATACTAGAAACGAGCTTTTGTTTTGAATCCCGGTCGCGTAGCCGCGACCGGGATTTTTTTTCTGGCGTCAGGCCGAATATTGCGCCCCGTGGGCTAGGAACGTTTGATGTCCAGCTCTACTATGACCGGTTTACGCAGGTCATCGAGCACCGGGCAGTGGCGGTTCACCGTTTGACGTAAACGCTCGATATCCTCGTCCGTCGCGTCGCTCTCGATTTTTATTTCGCCGTAAACCTCGGAGAATCCGGCCGCGATATCTTTTTCGACGTTGAAAAATCCCCGCGCGTCGGATACTCCGGTGACGTTGACGGCAACGCTTTTGAGGTCGATGTCCATCGCGTCCGCGTACAGGCGATAGGTTACTTCGTGGCATGCGGCAAGCGCGGCAAGCAGCAGTTCGCTGGGTCTAGGCCCCTGGTTGGTGCTGCCCATGTTTTCAGGCTGATCGACGATCACGTCAAAGTCCCTGGTCTTGGCGTGGCTGCGAAAAGCTTCGACGAGACGGCTATCGGCATGAACTTCTACCCGACATTTCTCCGGGTTGTTTCTCAGTATCTCCTGTTTGTGCTGAAAGACTTCTTTAAAGTTACTCATAAGCCGGATCCTTATCCACCGCGAATCGTTGAGGCGCCATTATACGAATGGAGTCAGGGAGCAGGCCAGTTTTTGCCATTTGCAGGAAAAAACGTAAAACGTGGTCCGAGTCACAAATTCCGCAAATTCCGGGGACAGTATACCTTTTTCAATCCTAAGGCTCGCTAGTGGTTAATAGGTATACTGTCCCCTGATTAGGAGATAAAGGTGACGGTCACCATAATTCCGAGCCGGCAACCATTAATAAAGACATGCAAATAAAGGGATAAACCGCTACACTGCGCCACCCTTTTTCCCGAACCTGTCCCATGCCTGCCCAAACCACCATTCAGTTTGCCGATATGGCGCTGAATCCTCCGCTATTGAAGGCCCTGAACGCGCTCGGATACGAGATGCCTACCGCGATCCAGGCGCAAACCATTCCGTTACTGCTGGAGGGTCGGGATGTCCTTGGACAGGCGCAAACCGGCACCGGCAAAACAGCGGCCTTCGCGCTGCCGTTACTCTCGAATCTCGACCTTAAACAAAAGGCGCCGCAAGTCCTGGTGCTGGCGCCGACCCGCGAACTTGCGATACAGGTTGCCGAGGCATTTAAATCCTATGCTTCGCAATTGAAATCTTTTCACGTGCTGCCGGTATACGGCGGGCAGGAATATGGCGCCCAGATTCGCGCGCTGCAACGTGGCGTACAGGTTCTGGTCGGCACCCCGGGCCGGGTGATGGACCACATGCGCCGCGGCAACATAAAGCTCGACCGGCTGAAAACCCTGGTGCTCGACGAGGCCGACGAAATGCTGCGCATGGGATTCATCGACGATGTGCAATGGATCCTGGAGCAGACTCCCGCACAACGTCAGATCGCGTTGTTTTCCGCAACCATGCCCGCCGCGGTGCGAAAAATAAGTAAACGTTACCTGCATAATCCGGCCGAAGTGACGATCGAGGTCAAAACCACCACCGCGGAAACGATTCGTCAACGTTACTGGCCGGTAAGCGGCACGCACAAACTGGACGCGCTTACTCGAATTCTCGAGGCCGAAAGTTTCGATGCGATGCTGGTATTCGTGCGTACCAAGACCGCCACCCTCGAGCTTGCCGAAAAACTCGAGGCGCGGGGATATAGCGCCGTTGCGCTCAATGGCGACATCGCGCAGAAAAATCGTGAACGCATAGTGGAACAGTTAAAAGCGGGCAAGCACGATATCGTGGTCGCTACCGACGTCGCCGCGCGCGGTCTCGACGTGGCCAGGGTCAGTCACGTCATCAATTACGATATTCCGCACGATACTGAAGCCTATGTGCACCGCATCGGCCGCACCGGGCGGGCCGGGCGCGAAGGCGACGCGATCCTGTTTGTCGCACCGCGCGAAAGACGCATGCTGCAGGCGATCGAAAAGGCGACGCGCCAGCAAATTGAGTTGATGGAATTGCCCTCGACCGACATGGTCAACAATCGCCGCATCGAGCTGTTCAAGCAGCGCATTAGCGATACGCTGGCTGAAGAAGACTTGAGCCTGTTCAGGGAATTGATCGAAAACTACCAGCAGGAAAACCAGGTCGACGCGCTCGATATCGCCGCGGCGCTGGCCAGGCAGATGCAGGGTCGGGCGCCGTTTTTATTATCCGGCAAGGCAGCGGTTATGCCGACCCGGGAACTGGAGCGGGACGATTCCCGGACGCAGGGAAAACCACGCCGCGACCGGCAGGCGGGCGATGGCGGGCGGAAAACACGTCGCGATCGCCCCGCGGCCAGGGACCAGCAGCCCGAGGCGGGAATGGATCGCTTTCGCATCGAAGTCGGACATCAGCACAAGGTCAAGCCGGGTAACATCGTCGGCGCGATCGCCAACGAAGCCGATATCGACAGCGGGTACATCGGCCGGATCGATATCTTCGACGAGTACAGCCTGGTCGACCTGCCCGAAGGCATGCCGAAGGAGTTGCTCAGAATACTCAAGAATGTGCGGGTTGCCGGTCAACGCCTGAATATTTCGCTGCTCGGCGGCAAAAAGAGAAACGCAAAACAAAAGGCGGATGCGGGCAAGGCGCCCGCGAGCAGGCCGAAAAACAGGGCCAGGGACAAAAAGAACAAAGGCAAGCCAAAACGCGCGCGGGCCTGACAGGGCCCGGGAAATCCGGAGTGATGCGAGGGAATAGTGATGTGTGGCCTTTTATTTTGCAGACGGTGGCGATGGCTGGAACAGGTAAACTGTAAGACACGACCCCTGGACTTTGACGAACTCCTATGGACCCCTGGATAATCATCGCGAGCACTGCTGTTCCCGGCAGCGATACCGAACTGACCCTGTTGCAGCGTAATGACGATTTTGCGATTCGTATCGGCGGTGTACCGGGCGATCTGATGAATAGCCGAACGCACCACTCCGAAGAAGCGCTGGCCGAACTCGCCTGTAGCCGTCTGCGCAGGATCGAAAATGCGCGGGTACTCGTCGGCGGTCTCGGCATGGGCTTCACGCTGGCGCAGGTTCTCAAGACCGTGCCGGGGTCGGCCGAGGTGATCGTGGCGGAACTGGTGCCTGCTGTGGTCGAATGGAATCGGGGTCTGCTGGGGCAATGTGCGGGACGACCTGTAGACGATGGCCGCACGCGCGTGCATCTGGGCGACGTGGCGGATCTGTTAAAACATCGATCAGAGAAATTCGATGCGATTCTGCTCGATGTCGACAATGGCCCCGAGGCGATGACTTCTTCCGACAACGTTTGGCTTTACTCACCCGATGGGTTAAGAACAATATACGAAAAACTCCGCCCCGAGGGCATTGCCGCGATCTGGTCGGCGAGGGCGGATCCTCTATTCACGAAGCGGCTCAGAAAAACCGGTTTCGATGTCCAGCTGCGTACGGTAAGAGCCCGTCCGGGCAAGGGCAGCCGCCATAAGATATTCGTCGCGCAAAAATCACGGCAAATTCCGGGGACAGTATAGTTATTTCAATCCTAAGGCTCGCTAGTGGTTAATAGGTATACTGTCCCCCGAACTGCCGAATGGAATCGAGGATCAGTGTTTGGCGAACACCCCGGTATTGCCTTTTTTATCGAAACTGATGACGTCGTAAGGCTGTTTGGTGTTGCCCTGCTCCATACCCGGGGTGCCGATCGGCATGCCTGGAACCGCGATTCCGGTAACCTCTGGTCGGAACAACAGCAGGCGCTTGATGTCGCGGTGGGTAATATGGCCCTCGATGACATAGCCGTCGATGACAGCGGTATGGCAGGCAGCCAGTTTCTCGGGTACGCCGAGGCGCTTTTTCACCTCGAAAATGTCTCGCGTGTGCTCGATGGTAACGTTGTAATTCTTTTCCTCGAGATAGCGAACCCACTTGGTGCAGCAGCCGCACTCGGGATTTTTGTAAACCACGATATCTTTCGTCAGGGCGTCTTTGGCCTGGCTTGCATTCAGAACCAGAATGCTCATCGCTGCTGCCAGTAAGATCGATTTCAACCCAGTACTCCCTTCGATGTCGATTTCCAATACTAATTAACTATAGATGGTGCTGGCCATTAATTCAGGATCGGCGTGTTTGGAAAGATGGGCCTGTATGCGCTGGCAGGCCTTACATTTGATGCGCTTGCTCGAATGTGGGATGTCAGGCTTGAACCCTTTTAGCCTGTGCGATTTTTGTAAAAGAGGATTACCTGGCAATCGAATTATTGACTAGTCCTCTTTCAGGGATTAGAGCGGACAGTATACCTATCCAAGCCCGTCAAGCTTTACGATTGAAATATGTATACTGTCCCCTGATTACTTTTACTTATTGTTGTCAAAATGCAGTACAAGACCAGCCCCAACCTTCAAGTTTTTCGGCCAGGACGTTGGCTTTAGCATCGCAGTAAGCGCCGTCGGTTTGTGCAGTCCAGAGTACCGTGGAACCGAGATTTTCGGTGTCTTTGTTGTATACCACTGAGCAAGGTGCCGGATCGGTAGTTTCACGTTCGACGGTTATTTCACGCATTAAATTTTCATGCTCGCAAATCCAGGACTCGGCATTGGCAACAGTCGGTAAAATGAGTGCAGCTAAAATTATGGTTAATCCAATACTATTCAGTTTTCGCATTGCTAATTGACTCCTAATTTAGTTTGAAGCCCAATCAAACAGACTGGTTATCTACGATAGATCATAGTATCTATTCGGAGAATATATAGGGGACAGACCACGCTTATATAGATTGGATGATGGAATTCGAGGGACAGTATACTCGTTGCATCGAGCCCGGCCCGAAAGTTGAGTTGACTGAATTTGGTATACTGCCCTCCAATTTCGCCGCATTTTATTGCCGATTCGCGCCCGCACGGCGGCTCGGTGTTTCGCATTTACCGCGATGTACCTTAGCCCCAAATGTGATGTCTATCTGCAACACAGCGGCGAGGACGTCGAAGGTCAATACACTGAACTTATAGTTAGGATTTTCGATAACAATTGTGCTTGAGGGTGAGCGGTTTATCGCGAGCGAGCTGTCGAGACCTGGGATCGACCAGTAGATCGAATATAGGGGACAGATCACGTTTTTACAGATTGGAAGAGGATCTTATGGATTAGTCGCGTCTAACAATTCGAAAACTTACGTGGTTACCGTTTTCTCTCAGAGAGACTAGCCAGCGCTTTTCCGGGATATTCGTTCCGGCTGCCGTACGATAGGCGTCTGTGTCGAGTTGCCAACCGTTCTCGGACTTAGTAATTCTGGCGGGGGTTACCGATCCATCAGAAAATTCGACCAGGCAATCGCCGCCCGACTGCATCTCCGCTATTTGCGCCAGGCCAGGTATCTTCCCCTCGAGGCCGGGATATAAATGAGTATGGGTGGCTTCCAGGATCATCGTATTGGGTAACCGAAAGTCCCGAGGATAATATAGCTAATCCTTTAATTTAACTTCTATCTCCGTGAGGTCGGGACTACTTATCGAAGAATTTCGAGAACGCGATGAAGACGCTGAGGTTCGAATCCGCGTCGGTTATGGGGCTGTCCTCGATCGGCGAATCGTACCAGGTGTTCTCGATACCGATGCGCGTCAGCCCGCCGAACAGGGCGGGTGTAGCGAGGGTCAGTCCGAGCGTGGTGTTCAGCGCACTGTCGCCGCGATACACGGGCCTCGAACCCGTGGCCTCGCTTGTATCGACACCGTAGTAATAATCCACGTGTCGGCGGTCGAGGTAACTCAAACCGATAGCCGGTTCGAGCAACAGCGTGCCGGCGCGGTACGCGCGCCCGAGGGTCGCGCTCCATTCCTTTCCGTTCGAGCGATCGAGCGCGTCTCGCAGGCCGGCCAGCTCGAGTTTCCAGTCGTCGCGTGCCCAGGTCAGGCCGAAGCCTGCGTCCATCGAAAACTCGCGTTCTTCCATGCCGTCAAAGTTATCGCTGTCGGATTCGTCGAAAACGCTGAAACGGGGGCTCAACCTGACATCGAGATCCATTGCGCCGGCGTGCCCGACCTCGTAGCTGACGAAGGGGCCGAACACTCGCAGCTTTTCGCCGCGGTAGCCGATGACGGGCAAGGGGATAATGCGACGCTCGTAGTCGGCATAAATCTCGCGGCGCACACCGAGCGCGCCGCCGTAGAAAAAACCCGTTGGCTCGATCCGCGCCCGGTTCTCGCCCTGCTCGGAGGCGGCTGGCGCGGCTGCCGCGATAACCACCGTGCCGAGCCACATTCCGAGAACGGCGAGTAAGCCCCTGGCTACGCGGGATTTTACGGGTATGGCTCTCAGCATAGGTAAGTCTTTCGTTTCAAGCTGGTAATCCTGTCAGGATTTTATGTCGATCATGATTTCGTTGCGGCGCAGAAAGGGTATCGCCCAGGGCGGATCGTAACCGGCGAAGCGCGGCTCCGAGGCGGATTCTAGCTGGTTGCTCTCTATCCAGCCCTGTAGCCGGTCGAGCTGTTGCCTGAAACCGGATTCCCGCCACGATCCGGTAAAGGTCAGCACCGCGACGCGCTTCGGCTTGTTCTCTACAAGACTGAGATCCTCGCTTACGGGCAGTGGCGCATTGTCGATCGTGTAACGTGCCGGCAACACGAAGGCGTAGCGCCAGCCGTTCTGCTGTTTCGTAGTGACGACGGGGGCGGTCATTTCGATGGACTCGCCATCGGCGGTACCTGTCTCGCTCGCGATCACCGGTGCGGTCATCTCGATGCTCTGTCGGGTCCGGTTTTCGCTAGAGATATAGTCGAACAGCTTGCGGAAAGCGCGGTTACCTGCATCTTTAAATTCAGCGTTGACAGTCGTTTCGACCGTGATGTAGGCGGCGTACTCGCGCAACTCGATATCGTCCTGGTTGCTCACCACGACGTAGGCCGCCTCTTCGGCGGTGCGAATACCCAGCAAACTGCAACCGCCGAGCGCAAGCGTGACCAGCGCCGCAATGAGTGGGCGGACCAGGGTGTTTCGTGTCGATGATTCCGTTACAGGGTTCATGATCGGGATTATTGCCTCATTTGATATGCCGTATCGGCCAACTGGATTTAACTAACCTTTATTACGTTCGCCAGGACCTGATGGATCAGATCAATGCAATACGGGGACAGTCATTAGGATTGACATTGCTGCCCGTGGCAAATAGGGGATAGAAAACGTTTTCCTGGGCTTTAACTAAAACCAGGGTCTGTCCCCTAATAGGTATACTGTCCCCGGAATATCCGGAATATCACAGGATTGCTCGAAAGGGGAGGGTCTGCAATGAGTGAGTTGACGTTGGTTGGGTTGGGCGCCATGGGATCCGCCATCGCGCGGACGCTGATCGATCATCGGTGCGATTTGACGGTTTGGAACCGGTCTGCAGATAAAACCGGAGACCTGGCGGCGTTGGGCGCTACCGTGGCCGAAAGCCTGAAACAGGCGATCGAGGCGAGCCCTCGCATCATGGTTTGCATCCACGGTTACGCGGCTACCCGTGCGCTGCTCGACGATCCCGAGATCGTTCCGCTGCTGTCCGGTTGCACTGTTATCCAGATGAGTACCGGTACGCCGGCCGAAGCCCGGGACGCCGAAGCCTGGACCCATCGGCACGGGGGGCGTTACCTCGATTGCTCGATCATGGTTTATCCGCCATCGATCGGTACCGCCGAGGGGCAACTGCTGGTGGCGGGATCACGCGAGGTTTACGACGAATGCGCCGGGTTTATCGATCACCTCGGCGGCGATATTCGCTATCTCGGGGCGACCATAGGAGCCGCGGCGGCGCTCGACATGGCGCTCGTATCCCGGCTGGTCGCCAACACGGTTGCGATTGTCTACGGGATTCATATCTGCGAGTCGGAAGGCGTGCCCCTCGCGGAATATGCCGGTATGTTCCCGCAGGGGGATCGGGCCCGCCACCTGGCCAGGGTCGTTGAAAGCGGCGACTACGAGAAGGATATCGCGGCCACGGTCGGAACCTCGATCGAGGCAGCGTCTGCCATTCGTGCTCTGGCCGGTGATCTTGGAATAAACACCGAATTTCCTGATTTCATACTCGGGCTATACCAACGCGCCTCGGCTGCCGGTTACCTCGATAAGGATAACGCGAGCCTGATCGAGATCTTCAGAGGGAAAGCTTGATCCGAATTGGTGACAGTTAACTGATTTCTGCACTGCGAGTATAAGTTAATTGTCACCTTAACCGCTTTACTCCCGCCCGAATAGTCACTGCGCGTTTTCCACGCTGATCTTGCGCCGCACGTCTTCAGGCAGGTCCGCGAGCCAGGCGCGTTGCCAGGCGATCAGCTGTTCGAAATAATCCCAGGGGCTTGTGCAGATCGCCATTTTTTGCAGTAGGTGATACTTTATGGTTTTGTTTGTCCGTGGCGCATGAGGAAACGATGAAAACGAGGCGGTCCGACATAAGCTGGTCTATCCCGGCCGGTTGCCTGCTGGCATTGTGGCTGTTCGGCGTTTCGCTCGCAACGGCGCAGCAAAATGCCCCCACCGTTCTCGTTAGCCGCGCTGAGCAGACCGCGTTGATCGAGGAGGTGCCATTGACCGGCACCGTCGTATCTCCGCGCATTGCCGAACTGTCCACCGAGGTCAGCGGCATCGTCGATGAGATCGGAGTCGAGCCGGGCGATCACGTGGACGCCGGCGCGCAGATACTGCGGCTCAACTCGGAACTCGAGGCGCTAACGCTGGAGGCGGCGCGGGCGTCCACGGAACAGGCGCGGCACGAACTCGCCGATGCACGCCGGCGCCTCGCCGAGGCGCGTAAGCTCGGGGAAGTTCAGAGTCTGTCGGTAGCCGAATCGATCGCGGCCGAGGTCCAGATCGATGTGGCCAGCCTTCGGCGCGCCCAGGCTGAAGAGAAACGCGAGGCCGCTCGGCTCGAACGTCATCGCCTGACCGCGCCCTTTGCCGGGGTGGTCAGCCGCAAGCTGGTAGAGCGGGGCGAGTGGATTCAGCCCGGCCAGACCGTGATCGAGCTAGTTGCGCTGGACGAGTTACGCATCGATTTCCAGGCGCCGCAATCGGTTTACGCGAAAATTGGCGATTTGACCCGCCTGCGCGTCCAGCTCGACGCCTTGCCCGGCCAACTATTTGACGGCCGTCTCGATCGAATCGTTCCGGTTACCGACCCGGTTAGCCGCACGTTTTTGATCCGCGCGGCGCTCGACAATACCGAAGTGAGGCTCGCGCCCGGGATGTCGGCCAGCGGCGTGTTGCGTCTCGACAGCGGCGAACGCGGTGTCGTCGTGCCGCGCGATGCGATCATTCGCTACCCCGACGGTCGCGTCACGGTGTGGATCGCGGACGCGGGTGGCGAGCAGGCCCGGGTGCGCGAACTGCGAGTGCAGACGGGGCTAAGTTTCGGCGGCCGCGTCGCGATCACCAGTGGTCTCGAGGCGGGTGCGCTGGTGGTTGTGCGTGGTAACGAATCGCTTTACGAAGGGCAGACGGTCATCCTGCGCGAGGCGGATAGCTAAACTATGTTCGAAAAGATGGTCAGGCACGGCATCCTGATCACGGTCGCGACATTAATCGTTACCGTGCTTGGCCTGGTTGCGGCCACGCGCATCCCGGTGCAGATGATTCCGGACCTCGAGGTGCGCACGATCTCGGTGCGTACGATCTGGCCCGGCGCGACGCCGCAGGACGTCGAAAAGGAAATACTGATTGAGCAGGAAGAACAGCTGCGCAGCGTACCGGGCCTGCAGCGTATCGTGTCGTCGGCCTCTTTCGGCCGCGCGCGCGTCGAGCTCGAGTTTCCGTTCGGCATCGATCTGAACCAGACGCTGATCGACGTCATCAACGCGCTCAATCGCGTGTCCGCTTACCCGGACAACGTCGACGAGCCGCGCATCTATGCAACCTCGTTTTCGTCGAACTCGTTCATGTACTTTCGCGTCATGCCGCTGGCCGGTAACCCACGTAACCTGGACATGGCGCCGCTGCAGGATTTCGTGCGTGACAATGTCGCCTCCCGCCTCGAAACCGTGCCAGGAGTGTCCGAGGTTTCGACCTACGGCGGTGCCGCGCGCCAGATCCAGGTCCTCGTCGACCCGGTGCGACTGGCCGAGCGCAACCTGACCATGGGCCAGATACGGCAGGCGATACGCGAACGTAACCGCGATATTTCCGGCGGTGAAATCGAGTCCGGCAAGCGGCGCTACCTGCTGCGCACCATCGGTCGCTTCGACAGTATCGAGGACTTAGAACAGGTCATCGTCGACGCCAGCGGCGACGCGTTTATTCGGCTTGGCGAAATCGCCGAGGTCAGGCTCGGCCACTTCGAAATCAACCGCTTTTTCTATACCAACGGCAGCACCGCGCTCGGCATGTCGGTACGCCGCCAGGCCGGCTCCAACGTGATCGACATCAAACGCGGAATGATGCCGCTGGTCGACGAAATCAACCGCGATGTGCTGAATCCGGCAGGCATGGAGATGCGCCTGCTGGCCGACGACGTCGGTTACGTCGAGGCGTCGATCTATAACGTCTGGACCAACCTGCTGATCGGCGCCGCGCTCGCCAGCCTGGTCATGTTCCTGTTTCTACGCCGCTTAAGCGTTACGCTGATCGGCGTCATGGGGATTCCGATCTGTACCATCGCCGCGTTTACCGGGCTGATTCTCGCCGGGCGCACGATCAACGTGATTTCGCTCGCCGGCGTTGCGTTTGCGATCGGCATGACGCTGGACAACAGCATCGTCGTGCTCGAAAGCATCGAGAACGCCTGGCGGCGCGGGCTGGATCGCTGGCACGCCGCGGTCGAAGGCGTGCGCAAGGTCTGGCCGGCGGTGCTAGCGTCGACCCTGACCACGGTGCTGGTGTTTGTGCCGATCGGTTTTATCGAGCAGGAGGCAGGCCAACTCTATTCCGATGTCGCGATCGCGATTTCGGCGTCGATCATCGCCTCGATGCTGGTTGCGATCGCGGTCATCCCGGCCGCGGCGGTCAAGGTTTTCGGTGCCAAAAGCGGGTCCGCGGCGGTGTCTGCCGGTTGGCGCGAACGGGTGACCGGCGGTGTTGACTGGATGATCGCTTCGCCACTGCGCCGTGCCGGCGTAATTGCTGTCGTGGTCGGTGTTTGCGCGTCGGTCATCGTCTACCTGACGCCGCCTGCCGAGTACCTGCCTGAGGGCGAGGAACCGAAGATGTTCGCCAACCTGGCGCCGCCGACGGGCTACAATCTCGGCACCATGACTCGCATCGGCGAGGAAATCCAGGCCTGGATGCTGCCGTTTCTCGAGCACGACCCGGCGCAGTTCCAGCGCGGCGAAACCGAAGTGCCGGCGCTGCTCTACGTCAACGTCAGCGTGCAGGCAACCCGATTATTCGTTATCGCCCAGACGAAGGATCCGCACGATATCAAGGCGTTGATGGACGCAGTCAACCGCAAGTTCGAATCCTATGTCGGCATGCGCTCCTTCGTCGCGCGCGGTTCGATCATCACCAGCAACAGCGGCGGTACCCGCAGCATCGATCTCGACATCTCGGGTCCTTCGTTGGCCGACATATATCGCGTGGCCGCGGTCATCGAGACACGTGCGCGCGAAGTATTGAAAAAACCGCGCGTGCGCTCGCAGCCGCGCTCGCTGACGCTGTCGCAACCGATGATCGAAATCCGGCCTTACTGGGATCGGTTGCAACAAACCGGCCTGACCGCTGCCGACATGGGTTTCACCGTCGCTGCGCTGACCGACGGTGCCTACATCGACGAATTCTTTATCGACGATGAAAAGATCGACATCTATGCATACAGCGCCGCCGCTACGGGTGCCGCGCTCGATACGCTTGAACAATTGCCGATCTACACGCCGGCAAAAGCGGTGGTTCCGCTCGCCTCGCTGGCACGCATTGTAGAATCGGTAGACACCAGCGATATTCGCCGCGTGGATGGCGGACGCACGGTAACGCTGTCGATCATTCCGCCGGACAACATTGCGCTCGAAACCGGGCTCGAATTGGTCAAAAAAGACGTCGTCAGGAATCTGCAGGATGCAGGCAAAATTCCGAGTAACGTCAAGATTCTGATCTCCGGCGCCAGCGATGCACTCGAGGCAACGCGCCAGTCGCTCTCCGCCAACTACCTGATTGCGCTGGCGATCATTTACCTGGTGTTGGTCGCGATTCTGACGCACTGGGGCTATCCGCTGCTGATCATGACGACGATCCCGCTCGGTATCGCCTCCGGCATCGTCGGCCTGTGGCTGATGAACCAGGTCGGCGCGGCGCTACCGTTGATCGGTTTGGGTTCGATCCATCAATCCTTCGACATGATCACGATGCTCGGTTTCCTGATCCTGATGGGCACCGTGGTCAACAATCCGATCCTGATCGTGCACCAGGCCATGGTCAATTTCCGCGAACAGGGAATGGCGGCCCGGGATGCCGTGCGCGAAGCAGTTGCAATCCGGCTGCGCCCAATCGCGATGACGACGCTGACCACGGTATGCGGCCTGGCGCCGCTGGTGCTGATTCCCGGGGAGGGCACCGAGCTCTATCGTGGACTCGGCGCGATCGTGCTGTTCGGTCTTGTCGGCACCGCGATCGTTACCCTGACTTTCCTGCCGGCGCTGACCATGGCCTGCCTGGGACTGGCTCGACCTGCGTCGACTACCCCGGCCGCGGTCGACGCTTCGCACAAGACCGCCGCCTGAAATTAAGCTGCGATACTATCTTCGTGATTCAGAAAATTCTGTAGTTCTCATAGATTTTCAAATAATGATGACCGTTTACTTAATATGGAATTGAGGTGATTGTCACTTTTAGAAAAAAGGATACGGAGGGATTACCATTTCATCCCTCTGTCCTCTTTTCGTAATTTTTATTCCCGCCTGAAGAGTCGCCGCGCGTTTTCCACGCTGATTTTGCGCCGCACATCTTCGGGCAGGTTCGCGAGCCAGGCGCGGTGCCAGGCGATCAGCTGTTCGAAGTAATCCCAGCCGTCGTCGGCGAGATCCCAGGATTGGGTTCGTGTGACCCGCCAGACCGGGTCGGTGCCGGTGACGAAACGGTCCGGGTGTTCGAGTACCAGCTCGCGCCATTCCGGCAGCAGGCGACCGTCTTCGCCCGCCAGTCCGCCGAAGCGCCACGGGTCGCGTGCGGAGAACTCGATCCATGCGTTCGGGCAGGCCTCGACGATGCGCCGGATGTGTGACGGGTACAGATTGCCGCCGGCGTGTGCGAACAGCAGATCCAGCGACGGGTAGGCGCGGCAGACTGCCATGAAGGCTGCTTCGTTGCCCGAATCGATGTGTATCAGCACCGGCACCCGGTACTCGACCGCGAGCGCCATCAACTGCACAAACACGCCATTATCGAGACCTGGCTTAAACCCGGTCATGAAGTGAATTTCGCCGATTCCGTAGTAGTCGCCCGCACTTAATCCGGCCTCCGCCCTGGCGACGACGCGCGGGTCCAGGTGCCAGTCGCGGCGCCCCAGTTCGTGAATATAGGGCGAAAATAGCGGGATGACACGGCCACCCGAAGCGCGGGCGAGCTCGAGCGCGAGTTCGGACGGCGTTCCCGCGGCGACTGCGAATTCAACACCTGCGGCCTGTAGCTTCGCGGCAACCTGCTCGGCGTCGATCAGTTCCCGTTGGTCCCAGTTGAAATGCACATGCACATCGGCGAAGGGTTGTGCCGTGATGGCTAAACCCGACCACGCGAGCATGGCGACCGCGGCCAATCCGCGCCCGAAGGGTCCTGGTCTTATCATTTCCTGTTTCGGCGATTAAATAAGTCGATTACCATTCCAGAATCAGGATAACAGTTTAATCAATATTACGGGTTCAGTAGATCCCGCTCCAGGAATTCGAGGGACAGTATACTTGTTTCATCGAGCCCGGCCCGAAAGTTGAGCTGACTTAATTTGGTATACTGCCCTCCAATTTCCCCGAAGGTTTGTGCACACTTTAATTCCCCGGCTTGTTACCGGACCAACCACTTGAGAACTGAATATGTTCACGCCGAAATTCTTCGATTTTTACCAGGCACTGGCGAAAAATAATAATCGAGACTGGTTTAACGAACATAAACCGGGCTATCAGCAGGCGGTGGTGCAACCAATGTGCGCTTTCATCGATGCGATGGCACCTCGGCTTAAGAGGATTTCGCCGCATTTTATTGCCGATTCACGCCCCCACGGCGGCTCGATGTTTCGCATTTACCGCGATGTACGTTTCTCCAAAGACAAACGCCCCTACAAACTGCATGCGGCCTGTCAATTTCGCCATGAACTGGGCAAGGATGCGCATACGGTGGGTTTCTATGTGCATCTCTCCGCCGAGGAGGCCGTGTTCGGTGGCGGCATCTGGCTGCCGCCTGGCAGCGAGCTGTTGAAAATACGCAATACCATCGTCGATAACCCGCACGCATGGCGGCGGATCAAGTCGAGCCGCTCGGTGAAGAAATTCTTCGGCGGCATCGGCGGCGAGGGTTTGAAGCGCCCGCCGCGCGGTTTCGATGCCGAGCACGAGCACATCGAGGACCTCAAGCGTAAAAGCTTTTTCCTGATGCGTCGCGAGCCGCCCGAAATCATTCTCGACGACGGTTTTGTGGGCGAGGTGGAAAAAACCTTCAGGGCCGCGAAACCGCTGCTGGAATATATCTGCTATGCGCAGGACATCGAGATCTGATTTTTTCTCATCGACCACACTTTAGCGGTCAGGCCTGTTATCCCTCGAAGCTGTCGCAAAGTACCGCGCGAGCGCCTGAGATGGAATCCATTCGCAGGTTGACGATGGCCTGGTACTCGGGCGAGTTGTACCACCGTTTCGCCTCGTCCCGGTCCTTGAATTTCAGCATGACGGTGCGGGTATCGCCGGTATCGCCTTCGATCACCTCGATGTTTTCGTCGACGATGAGAATTTCCGGGGCGTAGGGCCCCAGTGTCTCGACGGCTTTGGGGAGATAGACGTTGTTCAACGTGTCGGCATCGGTAACTTTGTGCGTGAAAATCAAATAGGCGGCCATAAGAAATCCTCCGGATTGGGGATGTTGGTGAGTGGGCAAGTCATTATAAGGCCAAACCGTGTCGATTGTTTATCCGTGAATGACCAAAAATCCCGGCATCGTTTAAATCCACAAGCAAGTGCCGATTGATTTATTATCCACTGAAATCACCGAAACCTGAGATCCACACGATGAGCGATAGCGACTACACCCCACCGAAAGTCTGGACATGGGACAAGGAAAGCGGCGGCACATGGGCCGGCGTCAACCGCCCGATCGCCGGGCCGACCCATGAGAAAACCCTGCCGATCGGCGATAAACCGATACAACTGTACTCGCTGGGCACGCCCAATGGCATCAAGATCACGGTCATGCTGGAAGAACTGCTGGCAATGGGTAAGACGGATGCGGCCTACGATCTGCACCGCATCGATATCGGCAAAGGCGAGCAATTCGGTTCCGATTTCGTCAAGCTCAACCCGAACTCGAAAATTCCGGTCATACTCGATCAGTCCCAATCCCCCGCGCAATCCGTGTTCGAGTCCTGTGCGATTCTATTCTACCTGGCAGAGAAATACGGTGCTTTGCTGCCGCAGGATGCGGCGGAGCGCACGGGATGCCTTTCCTGGCTGTTCTGGCAGGAGAGCAGTGCGTCATTCCTCGGCGGCGGTTTCGGACACTTCTACAAGTATGCACCCTACCCGATGGAATATCCGATCAACCGCTATGCCATGGAAACCAAGCGTCAACTTGATGTACTGGATCGTCACCTGGCCGAGCGTGAAAGTATGTGTGCCAGCGGCTATTCGATCGCCGATATTGCGATCTGGTCGTGGTACGGGCGATTGGCACTGGGTAAAGTTTACGATGCCGCCGAATTCCTGGACACGGGTTCGTACAGCAACGTATTACGCTGGGCGAAGCTTATCCAGGATAGAGAAGCGGTACAGAAAGGACTGGCTGCTGCCCGGTAAATCGACCTACCAGTTCCGGGGACAGTATACCCATTTGCCGATTCCTCGATGCCGAAACAGGTAAACTGTCATCGAAATTGCTCAAATATCTTTTTGCATCACCCTGCCGACTAACGGGATTTCGATCCAGAAAATGACGTAAAGCACGGTAACGAACCAGTAATCGACTAAATAACGCAAACCATGATCCTGTGAAATTGCGAAATAGAAGAAGTCGAACAGCACGAATATGAACATCAGGTAGAGCGTCAGAAAAATGGCATCTTTGAAGTACTGTGCTTTGCTGGAATGAAATTTGAGCACAAGGTAAATAATCGGCAACAGCATCAATACGATGTTGATGAGATGTGCAAGCTTCATATTCAATGCCAGGTCCAGATAATGATGGCTGTAGGATCCTTCCCACCAATTCAGCCACCAAGCCACGACAGCGATCAATAACATCAGCAAATGCTTTTTCGTAATCTTCGGATCATCGACTTGCATGAGATAGCCGATGAGCGGCATCTCTACCCAGACAATGAAATAAAAGATGGTCAAAAACCAGAATTCACGAAAATAACTGAAACCGAAGCCCTTGAAGATACCGAGATAAAGCGAGTCGTAAATCAGAAACGGAACCGAAGTAAAAAAGGCAAACCAGATTGAATCTTTAACATAGTCTTGCTTGCGGGAGAGCCATTTGAGGACCAGGCAAACCAGGGGGATGGTGAATATGATGATTGCAATGCAATCTCCGATCTGAAATTCCCGCGTCCAGTCCAGGTAATGGTGATTGGGCAAACCCCTGATAACGAAGAATAGATAAACGATATTCGCCGCTATAAAAAGGTATCCATATTTTGCTTTGCCTTGTTTCACTGGTTTGCTTTTTAATCCCGCCGTCGCCTGGCCAATCGATATCAAAATCCCAAATTACACCAGCCGATGACAGGAATGCCTGACTCACGTCAATACGCGATGCCGGAACGAGTGATTAACTGCGGCTTACCGATCATAGGAGAATACAATGCAAGACATCGAAAACCTGTTCGACAAGGCGGTAGCCGAAATCGAGCGCATGCTCAACAGCAAAACGGTCGTGGGTGAACCCATCACGGTTGAAGGTAACACGCTGATCCCACTGATTAATGTCGGTTTCGGTTTTGGCGTCGGCGGCGGCAAGGGCACGGAACCGAACAAGGGCAGCGGGCAGGGCGGCGGGACCGGCGGCGGTGGCGGCGTCAAGCCGGTGGCGCTGGTCATTATCAATGCCGACGGTGTACGCGTCGAACCGATCAAATCCGGCACCGCGTCGGTACTGGAAAAGGTCGCCGAGTCCATCGGCAAGGTGGCCACCACCAAGGGCGCCAAGGACAACGATTGATCGGCGTGCGCTCCGGTGTTGTCCGCCACGGCAATAGTCCTGTTGGTATTGTTGGCCTTGCTAGCGGTCCCGGTCACCCTGACTTACGAGCTCAACTGGCAGCAAAAACTACGCGGCGAGGCCAGGCTGGAATGGCTGTTCGGCCTCGTTCGCGTGCGGCTGGCGCCACCGCGGGGCAACGCGTCCGCCCCGAAAATAAAGATATCCGACGACGCGACCCGGCCCAGGGCCAAAACGGCGCGTAAAAAATCCAACCCGCTGGCTGCGCTGCGGCAAAAATCCTTTCGCCAACGGACACTGCGATTCGGGCGCGATATCTGGCGTGCGTTTCGGAAACGGGATCTAAATCTTCGAATCCGGGTCGGCCTGGGCGATCCGGCCGAGACCGGGCAGTTATGGGCGCTGTTCGGGCCCTTGTCCGGCCTGCTGGCCAATATCGAGGATGCGTCGATCGCACTCGAACCGGAATTCATCGATGCCGTATTTGAACTCGACAGCAGCGGCAAAATCAGCGTGATTCCGCTGCAACTGTTATATCTCGTGCTCGGCTTGTTGTGTTCACCATCCTTCTGGCGCGGCATGCAACGAATGCGTCAGGCCGCATGAATAGTCCGGGGCGATCGATGCGGAAGCTGCGCGCCAGCGAAATTCATGCCGACGACAAGATCAGGGTAATTGCCATCGAGGCGGTCCATTGCAATGCGGAGAAATCCGGTCGATTTTATTGGCTTTTCGCGCGGATCGAAGCCACCGCGATGGTTGTCTGTGCAGCGGGCGTTAACCGGGTTATTAACCTGGATTCGGCGGAAACCTCACTCGAGGAATTGAAACGCGAAGTCCCCGGACTGCGCGCCTTATTGGGAGAGGTTTAGTATAGGGGACAGACCACGTTTTAATTAGTTATTCAAGAAATGTAGTCTGTCCTAGGATTTGACTCCCGAAAAGTTGAATCAGGCTCGACTTCTCCCCGGAAGCGATTTAAAAAAAGTTAGAGACCGGCCCCAGGCCGGCAAGCCGGGTGAGTTAAGTAAACTGTCACCACAGTTTGAAAGCCATAGGTAAAGAAACTGGTATACTGTTTCGGGATTTACGGAGTGTGCGTGCGGTGTAACCGAAGGAGTATGCAATGATGAACGATCCTACGACCAGGCTGCCCGACGAAGTCGCCGCCATCGAACGGCGTGGCTATGTTGTGTTTGCGGATGAGTCGCTACCCAGGGAGTTCCGCGACCGTTTCGACGTTGGGCGAATACCGGTAAAGGCGGTTCGCCACGTGCGTCAGTGGGGTGTACAGGTCGACGACGAGTTCGAGCTGCCGGGCCATGAACGCACCAGTATTCCGGACGAAGAGCTGTGGGAGATCAGCATTCGCGCCCTTGACGGCTCGAGTTATGAGGTGAACGCCGCACTGCTGCGCCCCGCGCCCGAGTGAATTAGTTCCACGGTATACCTGTTTGCCTCTTCCTCGGGATCAAAACAGTTATGCTGTCTCCAAATCTGGCTGTAAAAAGTGGTCAGTCCCCCTAGTTATTTTCGCTAATTCTTTTCGACAGTTTCCGGCTTCGGTCCGGTGAACGGTTTCATAATATCAATCGGTATCGGAAACACGATCGTCGTGGCATTTTCGTTTGATATGTCGTTGAGGGTTTGCAGGTAGCGCAGCTGCAGGGTCTGCGGATTTTTCGACATGACCTCCGCCGCCTCCAGCAGCTTTTGAGATGCCTGCAGTTCGCCCTCGGCGTGAATGACCTTGGCGCGGCGCTCGCGTTCGGCTTCGGCCTGCTTGGCGATGGCGCGGATCATGCTCTCGTTCAGGTCGATATGCTTGATTTCGACATTGGTGACCTTGATGCCCCAGGAAGCCGTCTGCTCATCGAGGATTTTCTGAATGTGAGCGTTCAACTTGTCCCGTTGCGACAGCATTTCGTCGAGGTCGTGCTGGCCCAGCACCGAGCGCAGCGTGGTCTGTGCCAGCTGGCTGGTGGCCTCGAAAAATTGTTCCACCTGGATGATCGCGCGTTCCGGATCGACCACGCGGAAATACAATACCGCGCTGACCTGCACGGTCACGTTATCGCGCGATATGAGGTCCTGGGTCGGGATGTCATAGGTGATGACGCGCAGGTCGACCCGCACCATTTTCTGGATGAACGGTATAACGATTATCAGCCCCGGGCCCTTGACCTTCTGAAAACGGCCGAGGAAAAAAATCACGCCACGCTCGTATTCCCGGAGGATTCGGATTGCAGAAACAACAATTGCAAAGAGTATGATCGCGGGCGTAATGTATTCTAATAAAAACATGTTTATTCCTCCTCGGACGATTTCTCGACCGGCTCGACTTTCAGTATCAGTTTATCGACGGCGGTGACGCGCACCTTTTGCCCCGCGTCCAGCGGAACGCGGGTTTCCGCGATCCAGTTTTCGCCATCGAGGTCGATCCGCCCGCGGGCGTCGAACGCCTCGCGCACGGTGCCGATATGGCCGATCATGTATTCCTCGCCGCTGACCACCTGGGCGCGCCTGAGCGTGGCGAAACGCCTCAGTATCCACAGCATGAATCCGGCGGCGACCAGCGCGGTGCCGCCGATCATCGGGATCGACACGGCCAGGTAATCATCGTCGAACAGCATGATCGAGCCGACGGTGAACGCGACTACACCGCCGATGCCGAGGATGCCGCCGCTGGTGACGAATATCTCCGAGATCATGAACGCGAGCCCGATCGCGAGAAGCGCGAGCGCGGCATAGTTGACCGGCAGCACCTGGAAGGCGTAGAGCGCGAGCAACAGGCAAATTGCACCGGTCACGCCCGGCAAAATCGCCCCCGGGTTGGAAAACTCGAGAATCAGCCCGTAAATACCGATCAGCATCAGTACGTAGGCGATGTTGGGATTGGTGATGATGGCGAGCAGCTCGGAGCGCCAATCCGGAGTGATGCGTTCGACGACCATGGCATCGGTGTCGAGTACCACGATGCGTCCCTTGACGTTGATTTCGCGCCCGTCGAGCTGTCTCAGCAAGTCGTTGAGATCGGCCGCGACCAGGTCGATGACATTCAGCTCCAGCGCTTCCTCCGCGCTCAGGCTGGCGGCCTCGCGCACTGCCTGCTCGGCCCATTGTTCATTGCGGTTCCTGAGTTTCGCCAGGCCCTTGATGTAGGCGATCGCGTCATTGAGGATCTTGCGTTCCATGTCGGTTTTACCGTCGTCGTCCGGCTTTTCTTCCCCCGGCTGCGACGGTTGGGAAGGCAGTTTGGGTAGTCCGCCGATCTGCACCGGTGTCGCCGCGCCCAGGTTGGTCGCCGGGGCCATCGCCGCGATGTGGCTGGCGTATAGGATATAGGTGCCCGCACTGGCGGCGCGTGATCCCTGCGGCGAGACCCAGGTTACAACCGGCACTTGGGCATCCAGGATGGTCTTGATGATTTCCCGCATCGAATGATCCAGGCCGCCGGGCGTGTCCATTTGCAGGATAACGATGGCGGCATGGTCCTGTTCAGCCTCGGCGATACCCCGTGTGACGAGTTCCTGGGTGACAGGCCCGATCGTACCCTCGAGCTCGATCAGGTATGCCTTGCCGCCCTCGTCGGCACCGGCCGGCGAGATCATTAACAGCGCGGCCAGTGCCGGTATCAGACGGAATAATGACGATAAAATCCGCATTGCTATTCCTTACAATTACCGAAGCTTACAAATAGCTGTCCGGCTATTAGTTGACCTGCATCACCTGCTGTCGATATCGTGTATAGGGGGCAGGCTCCGTTTGTAGTTTAATGCTCGGGAAAACGTGGTCTGTACCCTAAAGACTGACCCAATTAGAGTTACCCAACCCGGAGAAGAGATCATGAGGGTCTATCACAAAGAGATAAGAATAAACAAAGAGGAAGAGCTAACCTTTGAAAACCTGGATGCAAAAATCCGCGAGTATGGCGAACATGCCATTCGTTTTATCGTTTGTGGTTGCGACGACGGGCAGCGGTTTCTGGAAGTCGATTTTCTCGAGATCGATAGTTCCAATCCATGGTCCTCGGAGAAACCCGGAATATTTGCCTTTCGCCAACGAGAACGCGAAAACACTGATAACTTTAATGCAGTCCTGATCATTCCTACCGGTATCGGCTGCGAGATAGGTGGTCACGAAGGGGATGGAAATGCAGTATGCAGATTAGTGGCCTCGGCTTGCGATGCGCTGATTACCCATCCTAACGTTGTCAATGCGACCGACTATAACGAAATGCTTCCAAATACCCAGTACGTCGAAGGTAGCACGGTTACCCGGCTTCTCATGGGACAGGTCGGCTTGCAAAAAGTAAGAGCAAACAGAATTTTAACCCTGGTTGACAAGGGCGCCCTCAGATACAACGAGGAAATACGCAATGCCGTTTCGACGGCAAGGATTACGCTGGGTCTCGATTCGGACATTTTCGAGATGGAGAAATTGACATCTTGCACGATTGGCCTGTCCAAATCAGGCAGGGCAGTAGGTGCGTTGGAACATATGGAGAATCTCTTCGAGACCATAGACAAGTATGGCGATCCTTATCAAGCGATAGCTTTGTCTACTCATGTAGAGCGGGATACGGATTGGTATCGTGAATATTTTAATCCCGACAGGGAATATCAGGATGTAGCAGTGAACCCGACCGGTGGCATCGAAGCGATGATGACACACGCTGCGGTGGAGCTCTTCAATAAGCCGTGCGCGCATGCCCCTGCTCCCCAGGGAGACGCCCCGCATCACGGTGTTTTCGAACCGAGACTGGCTCCTGTTGCAGGTTCAATTCGGCATATCCATTGTGTATTGAAGGGTCTGCACAAGAGTCCCGGAATCGTATCCTACGAGAAGGGATTCAATGCCAGCGATGTATCCTGTGTGCTTATTCCCGATGGTTGTGTGGGATTACCCGTTCTGGCCTGTATAAGACAAGGCATACCCGTCATAGCAGTAAGGAATCGAAATATCATGACGAATGATCTGGACGAACTTGATTTCGAGCACGGAAAGTTCTTTCGCGCGAACAATTATCTCGAAGCGGTGGGAATCATGCAGATGCTGAAACAGGGAATAGCGCTGGATACGGTAACAAGGCCGATAAGTCACACTAGAATACTGAAATAGGATTTAAGGGGACAGACCACGTTTATAGTTTAATGCTTAGGAAAGCGTGGTCTGTCCCCTAAAGTTTCAAAGCTTGGAATGCATTCCTTCGACGTGGGTTTTCTCGTAGACATCCTGGCAGCGCACACAGCGTGTCGCTGTCGGATAGGCGATCAGGCGATCGAAGTCGATTGATTCGCCACAGTCGTTGCAAATGTCGTAAGTCCCCTTGTCGATCCGAATCAACGCGCTATTGATATCCCGCGTTTCCTGCACGTGCTTGTCGAGTATCGTCATATTCAGGTCGGCAAACAGGTCAGCAACCGAACTATCCTCCAGATCATGAACCTCGCCGGCGATTTGCAGGAAGCGCTCTTTGGCCGATCCTTTCAGTTCTGAACCAATTTCACTCCACAAGGCGTTGAATTGATTTTCCAGCTGTTCTCTTAATCGATGTATTTGCTTGTCGTTCAATTGGTTGTTCATGTTTATTCCTTAAAATATTCTCGACCCGTAAGGCCGCAACAGGATCTCTTAATCTTTCCCCGATAGTCTGGCAGTCTCCCATGGCCATCGCCCCTCGACCTCGAAATGCAGGGAAAAACTGAGGAAAGTTCTGATCAGGATAATCAATCCCAGTATCGTTACGTTGGTCAAGGTGTCAGCGACGATCACCGTGCGAATGATATCCCCGGCAATGAGAAATTCCAGGCCGAGGATGATCGAACGCCCGAGCTGACGCCGAACGGCGTCGTAGGCAACACCTTCGGGCTCCTTGCGAAATCTAGACAAAAAACGAAATGACGCCGCTGCCGAGCCGACAATGATGACCAAAACGCCGATAGTTTCGATGCCGTAACCCGCTATCGAAATCACTTCTTTAAAATCCATTCTATCAAATCCTCAGCAGCTGTTTCGTGAATAAAGTCCAAATATCATTATAAAAAAAGGCTTAAAACCCATTTTAAATAACTCGTCAAATTTCATATTGCCACCGAATCACCATCCGCGAATTGACCGGACTCAATTGTTGAACGGTTAAACGGTGTATTGTGATCAGAATTCCTGCTGCGGCAGAGAAAATCGGGCTAATGGAAACAGGTAAAACCACAGAAAAAAAAGCCAATGCCGGGGGCAACTCCAAATGGTGGGCGTTCCTGCTTGCCGTGCTGGCATTTATCGCGGTCTACTGGGCCTGGCCGCAAGCAGAGCCTAACCAGGCGGTGGTTGCCGCTACGCTGGTTGCGGTCGTAATTCTCTGGGTTTCTGAAGTGATTGCGCTGTTCGTCTCTGCGCTGATCGGCTCTTTTTTACTGCTCGCGTTCGGCGATTTTACCGCCGAGGCCGTGTTTCAGCCGTATTTCGATCCTGTGATCGTTTTATTTTTCGGCGGTTTTATCCTCGCGCAGGGAATGCAGAAGTACGGGATCGATTACCGCATTGCGCACGAAATATTAAAGCGTATGGGCGACCGGCCACTCGTTTTTGTCCTCGGGCTGATGCTCGTGACGGCGTTTCTTTCGATGTGGATGTCGAATACGGCCTCGGCCGCGATCATGATTCCGATATCGATCATCGTATTGAAGGAAAACCGGCTGTTTCACGAACATTCGCGCTTCGCCAAGGGGGTGGTGCTGGCGGTGGCATACGCCGCCACCATCGGCGGCATCGGTTCGCTGGTCGGCAGTCCGCCCAACGCAATCGCGGTAAAATTCCTGAACCAGAACAACGTCTCGCTGGATTTTGTTGAATGGATGGCGAAGGCGCTGCCTTTTGTGCTGCTGGCGCTGCTGTTCACCTGGTTGCTGCTGTCGCTGTTCAACAAACCCGAGATCGACAGAATCCGTTTTACCTACCACGAGCGCAAACTCGACCGTTCACAAAAATTGATTATTCTCGTTTTCCTGATCACCGTGATCGGCTGGCTGAGCACCAAGTTTACCGGTTTGTCCGCCGCCACCGTGGCGCTCGTGCCGGTTATCGCCTTGTTTACCCTGGGTTTGCTCGAGGTTGGCGACCTGGCGAAAATTTCCTGGCCCACGCTGTTGTTGTTCGGCGGTGGGCTGAGCCTGGGTTCGGCGGTCAACCAGGTGGGCATCGACACCTGGCTGGCTGGCCTGGTGCAGGACTCGATCACGGGTATTCCATTGTTCGCGGTGCTGCTGATACTGGTTTTTTTCGGCATCGGTGTGACCATGGTAGCCAGCAATACCGCCTCGGCGGCGATTCTGATTCCGCTGATGCTGCCGCTGGCCGACGATCTGGGGCTAGACATAAAGTCGATGGCGATGCTGATCGCAATCGGCGTGTCGCTCGACTTCATGATGCCAGTGGGCACGCCGCCGAGCGCGATTGCCTATTCCACCGGCGTGGTCAACGTGCGTGAAATGATCAAGAACGGTTTTCTGGTAAATCTCGGCACCGGTATGACCCTGGTGCTGCTGTATTATTTTATTTACCTGGGCGGGTAGGTCTCAGGCTGGAAACGATTTTTATGAAATATACCCTGCTGCGTAATTCTGTCACAGCCCCTGTGGCTTCCGGCAGGGATCGGGTATGATCTTCGGTTCGATTGACGCGGGGAAGGTAGATGGCCATTGTTAAAAAGCTGGTGCTTGATGTGCTCAAACCTCACCAGCCGAACGTGCTCGAATTTGCGCGTACCATCGCAAGTGCCAGCAATAAATGCCGGGTGCGCGTTACGGTGCTCGAGGTCGACGAAAACACCGAAACCATACAGGTCGTTGTCGAAGGCGGCAGCATCGATTTCGAAGCGATACAGTCGAGCATCAGTGAACTAGGCGGATCGCTGCACAGCATCGATGAAGTCGAAGTTCAGGGTAAAGGCCAAGACAGTCAAGGTCCATGAACCTATTGGACCAGGTGAAATTTTTACTGGGCATCACCCGCTCCAGTGATATCGTGCGGCGCTATTTCGTCGTCAACGGATTCGATGGGGCGTTGACGATGCTGGGTCTCATCATCGGTTTCCTGGTCAGCGGCGCGAGCGATCTCAGGGTAGTTATAAATGTTTGCTTGGGCGCTGCAATCGCGCTCGGCATGAGCGGCCTTAGCAGCGCCTACGTTAGCGAAGCTGCAGAACGCCGGCGCGCACTGGGCAAACTCGAAGAGGCGATGATCACCAGCTTGCAAGACAGCGCGCACGGCGAGGCGGCGCGCGGGGTGCCGCTGTTGATCGCGCTGGTCAACGGACTGGCGCCGTTGGCCATATCGCTTTCGATCCTGTTGCCGCTGTTCCTGGATCAGACCGGGCTGCCTTTGCCGATACCCCCGCTATATGCGGCAATAGTCGTCGCGCTGCTGATAATTTTCCTGCTCGGCGTATTCCTCGGCCGGATCTCGGGCGTATCCTGGCTGCGCAGCGGTATCCAGACGCTGCTGGTCGCGATCGTGACCGCCACGCTGATCTACGTGTTTACCGCGAATAGCGAATAGGGGATAGACCACGTTCAAACATCCTGACATGGATAAGTGGCGGGATTCCTTGCGCCACGGCCTGATGTATCGCTTTGAAGACACCAATATCATTCTGACCGGAGGGGTTGATGATCTCTGGCAAGATACCCGGGGTGAGCGACTGGTCGTTGCCGATTACAAATCCCAGGCAAATACCAAATCGCTGGATGCTGAGACTTACTTGTCTGATGTCTATCGCGAGAGCTATAAAACGCAGATGGATTTTTATGCCTATCTGCTGCAGCAGATTGGGTTTCACGTCGCGGAAACCGCTTACTTTCTGGTCTGTAATACAGACCGGACCGCGGCGAATTTTTTACGGGGTGATGAAGTTCAGTGAAACCTTGATACCTTATGACTGGAGCACGGACTGGATTCCCGGAAAAGTCTCAGAAATGATCACATTGATAAATCAGGAAGACATTCCGGACGCGCATCCCAGTTGTAAAAATTGTGCTTATGCCCGCCAGAGAAACTTGCTTGAAAATTAATGCCACGATTAGGGGCTATTAGTTAATAGGTATACTGTCCCCGGAATTCCGAAAATTAATGCCACGATTAGGGGCTATTAGTTAATAGGTATACTGTCCCCGGAATTCCCCCCCGGAATTCCTGTACTGACCCCCGTTTACTTGAGCAGGATTGGATTATTGATGATTGGGAAAACGTTTTTTAAGCTTGTGCAAAAATTCCGTACCCTTGTTTAATACAAGTTGACTGTCAGCTACGATTTTCTGTTCATCAGATTTATAAAATTTCCACCAGATTAGCCAGCCTGCGATCGGTATACCGAACGCGATAAACAAACCAAGCGGGCTTAGGAAGAACCATCTGTCAAACACCAGTACCCACAATAGGGGCCATGCAAGAGTAGCGCCTATCAATTTATGCATTGTCGTTATTGCGACCACGTCATTTCTCCGATGTTTTACTTCGTTGTTACTGATAATAGAGAGTTATGTCGGTATATTGGATTTAGGGGTGCGAAATTATTTACTGCTTTTTTGTGGACTATTTTGATAAATGGGCCGCATTCATTCTTAACAAAAATAATTACGCCCCCGGGTATTCTGGGGCCAGTATTCCTATTACAAATATAGCTTAAAAATTACCAGAGCGTTAAATACGTATACTGTCTTCCGACTGTCACCCGTAACGATCGGTTAAATTCTGGAGATATGATTGCAGGGTTTGCTATTGAAATTGGCTTTCTGTTTGATCAGCTAGAGCAAGGTACTCCTCGTACCACTTGTCAAGTGTTCCTCCAACGGCCTGCCACACGTCATAGGTAAACCTGTGGATTATTCCGTTAATTTCGACATCGAGATCACCAGTGTGTCCTTTCGTGTGTGCAATAAAAGTCTGGTTATACGCATTCACCGCATCAAAACGATCTTTGAAGCGAATAAACGGAATAACGGTGTCGGACCCGTTAACAACCATCACGAGCTTATCCCAACATGCACTGTTTGCATCTGGACTCATTTTTAATATTGCACAAGCCATAAACCCTCTCGAGGTTTTGGAACATTTATTTATTTTATATTTTCCATCAACCGATTTAATTCGCTTGGATCACAAATCATTGAATTAAAAAGGAATTATTTCTATTTTTTTGATTGATTCCCGTTATTAGATGCTGGTCGTAATAAATAAATAGGGAACAGATCACGTTTTTTATACACTTGGTGACGGTCTGCGGGATTTACCTCGTGTGACCCGGCGTCCGGGTGCTTGTTCAGGGTATTCTGGGGACAGTATTTTTGTTACCAATAACGCTTAATAATTACCAGAGGATTAAATACGTAACCTGTCTCCCAATTGCTAGCGACCTCGTGGCGTCGCCCTGCATCGGTGATCATGTCGAGCCCGATCACCCTATTTCAAGGATGAAGTCTATTGCACGCTGCCAAAAGATTTATCCACTGCGCCCGGTGGTATCGGTAGGCCGGCGAGTCTGCATCCCTGTGCCACGGGTCCACCCGGGTACAATCGATGGAGGTAACTGATCCCACCTTTTTGATGAAAAGTTTCATCCAGGGCATCCTTCAGTTCCCGGACGTTAATGTCGGAATTTTCATGCCTGGAAAAATACTCTTGAAGGCATTGTAACAACAGCCAGTGATCCGGGCCGAGTTCTATGCCTTCGTCACGAGCGATTCGCTCGGCATCGCTTTCCTGCCAGTTTTCAGGCGCAAAAGGGAATCCGCGATTTTTCTCGGTCACTGGATTCGAATTGGAAGAAACGTTCATGATTGTGGTCTCCTGTCTCCAAATTTGGTCTGAAAATCAATGTTCAGATAACAGCCGGTGGCGGCGGAATGTCGGCCGCCTCGAACGCATGCGCCATTGCCACCGGCGTCAGTTTGCGCACCTCTTTCAACGAATGCAGTTGTTCCTTGCCGCAGGCCGAGCACTTGTACACCGGCATCGTCAGGTCTACACCGAATGGATCGAGATCGTCGAGCCTGATATCGATCGAAAAGGTATGCTGATGGTCCGGCTTCGGCTCGAGCGCTTCGCCGCAGCTTTCGCACAGGTATTTCTTCATGATCAGACCTTTTTCCTTGCCGGCTGGCAATTCGGGTTCGTCTTCCTCGGTCAGGTGTTGCAACAGCTCGGCGGCAAAATCCGGGCGCACGAACTGGCGATGGCCCTCGGGGCATGCGCGCAGCGGGAATTCTTTCAGGCGAATGCGTAACGGATTTGCTTCGCCGTCGGCGAAATTGATGATCGTGAGTTCGGTTTCGGCGTGGCACCGGTTACAGGACGTTGACGTCATGATGTCCTCCTGAATTCTTCACCGGCGACCCCCGGGGGCACCAGGCATTGCGCCCGCGTTTTGTGTTCGGAAACGGCGTCGCCGTTTCGTTCAACCAGGGGTTCACGGGATCCCCGGCGATTGGTAATTTTCGAACCCCTGACCTGCTATCTAAACACTGACGACACCCTGCGTCAATCCGTCCTGAGTCAGACGGGCCGAGCTCGATTAACGCACCACCACTACCGAGCAATTGGCGTGACTGACCACCTTTGTGGTATTTGATCCAATAAAAAATTCTTTCAATCCCGGTTTGTGCGATGCGAGGATGATCAGATCGGCATTCATGGCCTCGGCCTCTTTCAGAATGGTGCTGTAGGCATGGCCCGCCCTGGTTTCTATCTGTACCGCTTTATCGGTCGTTTCAGCAATCGTTTCGAGTGCTTTCCGGGCTGATTCCATAGAGTTTGCCTTGAAATTTGGCGGCAGGTCAATATCGGTCCAATTGGGTATATCTTCCATGACATAGAGGAGAATAATCGCTGTATCCGGGCTCATTACAGTCAGTGCGAATTCGAGGGTTTTATGTCCTTCATCCAGGTGGGCCACGTCTACTGGCAATAAAATAGTTTTAAACATGACAAATCTCCGCAACGAGAGAGATTTAAAGCATACACCCAATAACGCGGATATTGATAGATTTCGGCAAGTTAAATCACCAGTGTATACCGCCCCCCATTACTCTGTCAGCATATCTTGCAGCATCTTTTCGATCCCGCTAACGAGAGGAACCATTTTCTCATAATCGACCTTGTCCGGCGTATCTTCCGGGCTGTGGTAATGCGGATATCGGTAGGGTGCGGTATCGGTAATCATGATCGCGGGATAACCCTGCTTCCAGAATGACCAGTGATCCGACCAGTTGATTCCGGGAATGATTGCCGGTGCGGCAATTCCCTCCGACGGAAAGCTTGCGTGCGCGCGAAACGATCGAAGTGAGCGGGTAACGAGGCCCCGTGAGCGAAGATTGCCGACAAACGCGATAAAGTTACCGGCGCGCGGATAAAACAGATTGAACAACGGCGGATACTGTTGGCTGTCCTCCTCATCACGAAAAAAACCGATTGTTTCGAGGGAATACATCGCGACGATCTTTTCTTTTTCCTGCGCAGCCTGTCTGGCATACACGTCGCTGCCCATGGTCTTCTGCGTGAAATGCGGCGGCTCTTCGTTGACAAAGGCAACAAAGCGGATTGAGCGCGGAAATTCCGCATCCTTGAATCGGTCCGCGAGCTCGAGCACGGCGGCAATACCCGATCCATTATCGTTCGCACCGGGCGCGCCAATGACGGCGTCGTAATGGGCGCCGACGATCACAATCTCGTCCGGGCGCGTGGTGCCTAGGCGGGTCACCTCGAGATTAGCGAAACGATCACCCGAGATTTGATATTCCTGGTGCCTGACCGAATAACCGTAAGCTTCAAACTGCGTGGCGATATACGCCCTGGCTGCGGCCAGGCCTTCTTTTTCGATGTAATTCCTGCCCGCCGGGTGGCTGCACAGAGCAGCAACATGGGTCTCGAAGCGTCGCGCCATTTGCTCGCCGGCAGAATCTAGCGCGGGTAATTCCCCCTGGTAGGATCGGCCCGGCATGTAAATCATGTAGGTAAAAAAAGCGATCAGGCCAACAACAAGAATCAGATAAAAAGTCATTCTGGGCGTCACGGTTATCTTATCGGGAGACCAAATGATTCGATTCCATTGTCCATGGTTAGCCCGGTATCGCAAGCAGCGGCAGCCGGGTATCATGCTTGCCGAAACACAACTCACACAAATGGAGATTAAGCGTGACTGAATTCTTATTTGATTATGGCTTGTTTGCCGCCAAGCTGGCTACCATCGTCATTGGCATACTGGTTGTTGTCGTCGTTTCGTTTTTCGCCACCCGACGCGTCAAGAAATCGAGGAAAGGCCATATCGAGACCACCAAGGTCAACGACGAGATCGATGCCATGCGCTTTGCGCTCGATGCGGGGGTATCAGATCCTGATACGTATAAACTGCATATCAAGCAAAAGCGTCAGGAGATAAAGCTCGAACACAAAGCACGCAAGAAAGCGCTCAAGCAAGGCGCCAAGGGCGCTACCACCGGTGAAACCGGAGCAAACGCTAAACCGCGGGTTTTCGTGCTCGATTTCGTCGGCGATCTTAGGGCCCTGGCGGTGGCTCGGCTGCGGCGGGAAATTACGGCGGTATTGTCGATGGCACAAGCCAGCGACGAGGTAGTCGTGCGCTTGGAGAGCCGCGGCGGCATGGTGCATGCCTACGGGCTTGCGTCCTCGCAACTCGATCGCATCAAGGAACACGGCGTCAGCTTGACCGTTTGCGTCGATAAGGTTGCCGCCAGCGGCGGCTATATGATGGCCTGCGTTGCGAATAAAATTCTGGCCGCACCGTTTGCCATCCTCGGATCGATCGGCGTGCTTGCGCAGATACCCAATTTCAATCGCCTGCTGAAAAAGCACGATATCGATTTCGAGATGATTACGGCAGGCGAATTCAAACGCACCCTGACGATATTGGGCGAGAACACCGACAAGGGCCGGGAGAAGTTCACCGAGGAAATCGAGGACATTCATCTGCTGTTCAAGCAATTCGTTACCCACCACCGGCCCGGGCTCGATATCGAACGGGTCGCGACCGGGGAATCCTGGTTCGGTCAACGCGCGCTGGACCGCGCGCTGGTCGACGAATTGATCACCAGCGATGAATACATCGCAAAAGCGTGCGAGGATTCGGACGTGTTCGAGGTCAAGTACGTGGAGAAAAAGCCGCTCCCGGAAAGACTGGGTATCGTGCTGCAGGACACGGTCGACGGATTACTGATGCGCTGGTGGGAACGAGGCATGCATTCTCGATTTTTTTCTTAAACGAGTACGTCTGGCAATTCGTGATTGAATCTCGGGATCGGTTAATTCCCGGTACAGTGACACCTGGTTCAGGCTTGAAAACCGCCGCATGGAAAATAGGTATACTGTCTCCGGGATGACTGTTCTAAGACGGATTTCATGACAGGCGCAGACAAAGATCTTCCGCAAAAATCGACCAAGGTCGCGATTGACGCGTTCGTTAAACAGGTCAGGTCGACACCGGTGGTCAAATCCGGTCAGGAACGCGGGCGATTGATATTTGCGATGGACGCCACTGCCAGTCGAGAGCCTACCTGGGACCAGGCCTGCCAGATTCAGGGCGAAATGTTCACCGAAACCGCGGCGCTCGGCGGCCTGGATATTCAGCTTTGCTACTACCGCGGCTTTGGCGAATTCGAAGTCAGCCCGTGGCTGTCTTCTGCGGATGACCTGCTGCACCGCATGACGAGCGTGTCTTGCCGGGGTGGTTATACGCAGATCGAAAAGGTACTGCGTCAGGCAATCGAGCAGACCAGACAAAAGAAAGTCCAGGCACTCGTGTTCGTCGGCGACTGCGTGGAAGAAGACGTCGACCGCTTGTGCCACCTGGCGGGCGAACTGGGGATGCTCGGGGTGCCGGCTTTTCTGTTTCATGAAGGTGAAGAGCCGGTGGCGCAACGGGCGTTCAAAGAATTCGCGCGCTTGACCCGCGGCGCCTGCTGTTGCTTCGACGCGACCAGCGCCGGCCAATTGCGGGACCTGTTGAGCGCGGTTGCCGTCTATGCCGCCGGCGGTCAGAAAGCCTTGCAGGATTTCAGTCAAGATCGCAGCGAGGTTGTGCGGCAACTGACCCGCCAGATGGGCAAGGATTGATCCGTGGCACGGCTGTTACTGTTACTCGGCCTGGCGGCTGGACTGTTCTTCTTTTTACGCTGGTTGTTTAGCCAACCTCCCCGGGTTTACTGGCAGTGGATAGCGGTCCTGCTCGCGGTAGCGCTGCTGGTGCTGGTGTTGACGGGGCGGGTGCATTGGCTGGCGGGGGTTTTTGCCGCTTTGCTGCCGTTCATGCGAGCCATGCTCGTGTTGCTCAATCATATTCCGTTACTCAAGCGGGTGCTGGTTGATATTGATGCTTTAAAATCAAGAACTGAACCGAGCAGCGGGCAAACATCTACCGTACAAAGCAAATATGTCCGCATGACACTGAACCACGATTCGGGAGACCTCAACGGGGAGGTTCTGGCGGGACAGTTCAAGGGCAGCACGCTCGATCGAATGGGACTGGATGCGTTGCTGCAATTGTTGCGCGAATGTCAGGACGACGAGGAGTCTGTTGCCTTGTTGCAGGCCTACCTCGACCGGGTGTATGCGGACACCTGGCAACAACAGGCCGGCACGCAAGGGCAGCAACGGACAGCCAGCGAACCGGGCGATATGTCGCGTGAAGAGGCGCTGCAGGTACTGGGATTGTCATCCGACGCCGGCGAAGCAGAGATTATCGAGGCGCACCGGCGGCTGATGCAGAAGCTGCATCCGGACCGCGGTGGTTCTGCATATCTCGCGGCCAAGATAAATTTGGCAAAAGACACGTTACTGGCTGGCTAGAGATGCTTTTCGCTCAGCGCAATTGAAATTAATGCATCATTTGCAATAGCCATTCGAAGCGAGAAGAAGTCGACGGAGGGAATAAAAAATAATCCCCCCGTCATCTTTTTTATCAGTTACAAACGATGGTGACTGAATACGCCGAATTCTGCACCCTCCATGAGGACTTCAAAATCAGCTTCCTTGACCTGGATCAGCGACTCGTGATCACCCGCTTCAAAATACAGTTCGGGCTGTTTGAGCAGGCCTTCGTCGACCAGGGTTGTGAGGCCGTAGGCTATACCCAGCGCCGGTACCGCGCCTTCCTTGCAGTCTATGAACAACTTACCGAGTTCCGACTCATCGGCCATTTCGAGATCACGATTTAAATGCTCGCCCAGGGATTTTACATCCAGATAGTGCTCACCTGGCACCACCGCCAGCAAGTAATCGCTGCTATCCTTAACCACCACGCCCTTGGCGATCCGGTCGCCCGGGACATGCGCGCTTTGCGCGGTTTCCGAACTCGAGCCTGTCGGCGAATGGGTGATTACATCATAGTCAATCTTGCGGTCTTTTAGATGCTTCTGAACCGTTTGTGCAATAGTCATCGGACTTTCTCCTGTCGATAGTAAATCCGTCTTTTAGAGACGAATTGAATCTATCTACACAATGATCGAATTTGATAAATACCAAAACTATCGGCAAAAGCTGTTGACTTGAGTCAAACTAGTTAGATTAACTTTATTTTTTTACTAATTGGCGCGCTGAGCGATTAAGCGAATGTTCATTTATAATTGGTACAATCAGAGTACTTCATTCGTTCTCGAATCACCGCCGGAACGCATGCTATGTTGAAAGTTCTGTTTGTATTGACGACGGTTGTTACAGTTTTCGGCTGCGCCCCGTTTCAGCCGTATAGCGAGCGACCATCGCCAAATTACTATTCCGTAAAGTCGAATGACAACATCCACTCCATCGCCTTTGCGCTCGAAGTCACACCCGGGCAATTGCGCCACGCCAATCCGTGGGTTGATCCGTTATATATAGAGCCTGGCACACAGCTTGTAATACCTGACGCTTCACCGCACAGCCATTATGCGTACGGCGATGCTAACCAGCAGGCGGATCAATCGAACGCGCATTTAGACAGTCAGCTCCGGCGCTCCGATTTCATCTGGCCGCTCGCCAGGTTTGAGATTTCGTCGCATTTTGGTCGCCGCCGTGGACGCATGCATGCCGGTATTGACTTACGCGCGGCGCGCGGAACACAGATTCGCGCATCGGCCGCGGGCAGGGTCAAATACTCCGGCTACAATCGCGGCTATGGTCATATGATTGTCATCGATCACGGTGGTGGCATTGAAACCGCGTACGCGCACAATCAACGAAATATGGTACAGCGAGGTCAGCGCGTGCAGCAGGGAGCAATAATTGCTACAGTCGGCAGGTCCGGCAATGCGACCGGCTATCACGTGCATTTCGAGTTCCGTAGAGATGGGCGGGCAATGGACCCGGTACGTCATTTGCAAGCCGCCTTGTAACTGGCGATTCAAAAAATCATAAAGAGAACAATAGGGGACAGACCACGATTAGCTCGATTGCTATTCGGACGGTGAAATAAACCTGGTCTATCCCCTAATATTTTCCTATTATTCATAACGCCTCGCATCAGCGGCGCGGCTCTGCCGCGCCCGACTGCATGCGCTTGTTATAAGGCATTAAATCCATACATCATTTTCCGCGGTAAGTTCGCCACCTTTATCCCCAGTGTTCTTTACTCCTCGCGGTTCAATTAAAAGCATTTTCACCTCTTCTTCAGCATAGGGCTTATGTTCTACACCTTTGGGTACGACAAACATTTCCCCATCCGTCAGTTCTACCTGGCCATCCCTAAAATCTATGCGAAGATTTCCTTCCAAGACAATGAAGGTTTCGTCCGTGTCCTCGTGGTCATGCCATACGAAGTCACCTTTAATTTTTACGATCTTGAATTGATAATCATTCATCTCCGCAATAACTTTAGGTGTCCATTGCTCGTTAAAGAGAGAAAGTTTTTCTTTAAAATTTAATGCTTTGTAATTCATGATTCTCCAAATGCCTTATAACGCTGCGCTCAACGGTCGCCGAACCGCGTAGCGATTTGGCGATCCGACTGCAGCGCCTTGTTATGTGTTTTTTTATGATGCGCCATACTTTTCGAAAACCTCAGCTTCGGTCATGTCATTTGTCTTATTTGCGAAGCTGTAGAACGAAGGCTTTTTATCTATAAAAACTTGATTATCGAAAACAAAAGACTTCTGATTTTCGAAAAGACCAGCCGGAATAATGTGCTGGTTGCTTTCTTTCAACCGATAAAATAGATGGCTTCCGCATTGTTTACAGAAACCTCGTTCCGCCCAAGCCGAAGAATCGTATACCGATATATTTTCTTCTCCTTCGAATGATACATCGCTGCCAGAATTAACTGCCATCAACGGTCCGCCCCCCCATTTCCTGCACATGCCGCAATGGCAGGCGCCTACACTTTTACTAACTTTCCTAGCAGTAAAACGAATGGCACCACAAAGACAAGATCCTTTCGCTTCGATTAACTCTGACATAGTAGGCTCCGATACTTTGATTTTGTAAATAACACATAACGCCTCGCATCAGCGGCCGGAGCATGCGTGTAGCGCTTGCGGAGATCCGTCTGCATGCCCTTGTTATGCGGATTCTTCAACGTAACCTCCCTGGATCGGTTTCTTCGGCAAACTCGTCAGATATCTTTTGCAATAAACCCTTATCCGCCAATCCCATTTTTCGGATTAATAGTAATTGGAATGCTGCTTTTGACCGGCTATGACCATCAAAAATGTCGCTTAATTCTTTGTCTTTTTCATGAACGAGTTTATACAGCTTAAGATATCTATCGTGAATATGTTCACTTTCGTTTTCGATAATCTCCGTGAATTCAGAAAAAGCATTTTCACAGAAGGATCCAAGCGCTTTCTCTTTGATCTCTTTAAAAATCTTCCAATCTGCCTCTTTCATTGTCGTTTAGTTAATCCGCATAACAGCTCATTTAAAAGGTCTTCGACCTTTTAATATATATTAGAGGGTTGAACCGATTATCGGCGAGTGAATTTTGTAATTTAGATAAGTGCATGTATTCCCTCACAAAAACTTGAATACGATTATACCCGAATAGTTATCGATTAATTGAATCGATAACTATTAATTTTTCAGGTTAGATTCCCGTCAGCCGATAATCGTATTATGCAATCCAAAGCTATTGTGAATTCCGGGGCCAGTATTTCTATTTGGTTACCAGTTAAAGTGAGGTTCCCATCTGTATTGGAAGTACTAACTCCGTTTCGGTCTAAAAATACCGACTTAACTGCAACTGCAGATAATCGTCGTTCTCGATTGCGTGGCTGGTATCGCCAGACTCGACATTGGTGAAAAAGCGTGCCCGCAGTTCGAGTACATAGTCATCGCCGAGGCGACGGTCGGCTTCGATATTGACGTAGGTTTCGCTGGTCTCCAGGTCATAACCCATGCCGGCGAGTACGGCGGTGTCCTGGGTGTCATTGAGCGCGAGGCGAATGCCGGCGAACAGGTCATTATCGGCGAGCGTTACGGGTTCTCCGTCATCGCGGCCGTCGTATTGCAGTTCGAGCAGCACGCCGACGTCGGCGTTTGATTCAGTCACCTGGTAAAAGGTGTATTCGAAGCCGCCCACCGCCGCGGTGAATGAATCGTTTTGGGTTTCACGGGCGATGACTTCTAACTTCCATATCCAGGCGTCACCGGTGTATTGCAGGTCGAGGCCGAGTTGGTCGATTTGGTCGTAGAATGGGATTAGTTCGCTGCCGTTGGCGTTCGGCAGCAGTCTCGCTTCGCGGCTGGTGCCGCTGAAGGCGCTGACGCCGATGTCGACGCTGCCGACGTAGTGGCTGTAACGCAGTGCGAGGTCGACGTGGGTTTCTTCGGCTGACGATTCGTAATGCGGGTCGTCGGTGTCGACCGGCAGCGGGGTGCGCAGGCGGCCGTCTTCACCCACTAAAGTGCGTTCGCGGAAATAGGGCAATACGTAAACGCTGACCAATCCCCAGTCGCGCTGCAGTTCGAGGTTGATCATCGGCTGGCCGAGCTTGTCTTCGCCGTCGATGTCGGCGACGGCGTCGGTCTGGTTGACAATGTCGACCAGGTGTACGGATTCGGTGACGCCCCAGAATACGGTATTGACGCCGATGAGTAGTTCGAAGCTTTCCGCCTCTTTCGCCCAGTAAGCCTCGCGCAGGTCGGCGAGCGAGCGTTCGTCGTCGGTTTCGTCGTAGCGCAGATAGGGGATGATCGACGCGCGCGATTCGTCACCGCGCCAGCGAAACTCGGTCGAGCCGGCGATTGACAGTTGCGACGTCGTGTCGTCCTGGCCGGGCCAACGCGTTTCCTCGGTGAATATGCGCGTGGTCAGGTCGATGTTTGACGAGACATCCCAAGAAGCCCTTCCTGTCTCGGCGACGAGCGCCGAGAGCAGGAAGGTAATCGTCGCAATGGACTTGAGGAGGATTTTATTCATCACATTGCTTCGCTTCGTTCGCAATGACCAAGAATTAGCGCAACCGGCTCAGGCGGCCCTTGACGAAGTCCTTGTCTGAGATGCCGACGTTGAACGCGTAGTCCTGGTAGACCAGGTCGGTCTTTTTGTTGGTCTGCACGTTTTCCATGATGAGCTTGTGCGCGCGCCACACACCGTTGTCGTACTGGCGGTAGTCTTCGAGCTTGAGCACTTTCAGCAGGTCGCCGCGGCGGTCGTAAAACTCGACCTTGCGCAACTGGAACGCGTCCTGGTCGACCCACGAAATCTGCTTGCTGTAACCGGAGTTCTCATAACGTGGTTTGCGTTCGAGCACATCGGTCTGGAACTCGCCGTAGGTTTCGGTACCGATGTACTTGTAATCAAACTTGTTGAGTTCGATCGCGGTGAAATCCTCAAATGCGAACTCGGAGCCGACGAACGGGCCGGACTTGTTGCTGGACGCGATGCGCTTGACGCGTTTCAGCGCCGGCAGATACAGCCATTGATCGTCGGGATCGAGGATCTTGGCGTGCGACAGCAACGCGGTGCCTTCGATGTCGCGCGGCGTTTCGAACAAAACCAGGCTCTTGTCGCCGACACTTTCGTCGGGTTTTTCCAGCGTCGCGATTTTGAGCGAGCGCGTGGATTGCTGTCCGGCGGCGTTGCGCAGGATCATCTGCAGCTCGACGCGGCTGTCGCCGAAGCCGATATCGGTGCGGTCCGAGCGCGCCGCGATTTCGAAGCCTTGCTCTGCGGGCGTGTTGGCCGCTACGGGTGCGGCAAACGCGATGCCCCCAAAAAGGGCAATTACAAGGGCGATGGCGAGTGATGTATTGGTACTGGGATGCATGTTGGTTCTCCTTAATCGGGATTAATAAAGGGGTGCTACCGAACCGGCCGGTCGCTTTACCTTGAATGTTTTGGTTGGGTTCTGCTTGCGCAGCCCGGAAAGCCGCAATGCCGGCAACAGCAGAGAGCCGAGGGCGGTGCGATAAGTTTTCATGGTCTTGCTTTTCATAATGGTGTCTCCGTTTTCGAGTTAATGTAAATGATTTAGTTAGCGGTGGCTGCCGATGGTGCTGGCAGTGCGGCCTCGGGTGCTTTCAATGCATCCGGCTGGCGTTTGCCGAGTAACAGCAGTGCGGGCAGCAACAAAAAGTCGAGGATCAGCGCGAAGCCGATGGCGAGTATCGTCATCAGGCCGAGATCGACGTTCATCTTGAAGGCCGAGGTGGTCATGACGAAGAAGCCGGCGGCGAGGATGATGGTGTTGACCACGATCGCGATGCCGACGTTATGGAATGCGTAGCGGATCGAATCCTCGATCGACAGTGTACGTTCGTTGCGAGCACGCACGTACTTCGACAGGAAGTGCACGGTGTCGTCGACGATGATGCCGAGCGAGATCGACGCCACGGTCGCGACCGAGAAGCCGACGGTGCCGACCAGCAGCGCCCAGGCGCCGAAGGTGGTCAGGATCGGCAGGCCGTTCGGGATCAGGCTTAAGGCGCCCAGGCGCAGGCTTTGCAGCGCGAACATCATGATCAGCGCAATGGCGATGATCGCGACGATCGTGCCGGTAACCATGTTCTCCATATTGCGCTCGCTGATGTAGGTGAACATGACCGCGGCGCTGGTCGGCTCGGCGTGCATGTACGCGGGCCAGTTGGCCTGCTGCCATGCGGCGACGCCGTTGAAGAACGCCTTGGTTTCCGCGGTCGAGGTGCGTGACAGGGTTGCGGTGACGCGGGTTGCGGACTTGTCGATGTTGATGCGGTCGTTGAGATCCAACCCATAGGGCAGCGACAATTCGTACAGCAACAGGTATTGCGCCGAGAGTTCGCGGTCATCGGGGATACGGTGCCAGGCCGCGTCGTCGCCGTGCATGTTGCGGTTCAGCCGTTTCATGATGTCGGACAGCGCGTAGACGTGAGTCACGTTCGGCTGTGTGCGCAGGTAATCGGCAAAGTTTTCGATGTTGGTGAGATACTCCGGCTCGCTAACGCCGCCAGGGCCATTAGACGGCACCGAGTATTCGATCGGGTAGAGCCCGAAATGCTCCATGGACTTGTCCGAATCGCGGCGGAATTCGATGCGCTCATCGAAATACTCGACCCACTGGTCGTTGAATTCGAGCGTCGGCACGAACGAGATCAGCACCAGCGTGACAGCGCCGACGCCGATCAGCAACTTCTTGTTGTTACCGATGACGAAATCCGCGAATTTATCCATCGCACGCTGCGACCATTCGGTGCCTTGGGTTTGCTTGACGCGATAAGGCAGGATCGAGAGCAGCGCCGGTAACAGCGTGAGCGAGTACAACCAGGCCGCCGCGATGCCGACCGCGGTGATGTTGCCGAGGTGCCAGTAGGGCGGGGCGTCCGAGAAGTTGAGCGCGAGGAAGCCGACGATGGTGGTGACCGAGGTAATGCTGACCGGCAGGAAGTTGATGCGCACCGCTTCGACGATGGCATCGCGCTTGGCCATGCCTTCGCGCATCAGGCCGTGCAGTGATAATAGAATATGAATCGAGTCGGCGACCGCGAGCGTGAGAATCACGATCGGCGCCGACATCGAGATCGGGGTCAGTTTGACGCCGAAGTATCCGGCGATGCCCATGCCGATCATCGACGACAGACCGATGATGACGAGGGTTGTAAACGTGGCCGATAACGAGCGGATGATGAGCCAGGTGAGTACGAAGATGACGACAAACATCAGCGGCATCAGCGTCGCACCGTCGTTGATGCCGGTCTCGGCGAAGGCGTTGTTCAACATCGAAACACCGGTCAGGTGTATGTCGATGGCGGGGTACTCGGCTTCTATCAATGCCGCGAGTTCGCGTGCATGGTTGACCGCCTGCGGCACTTCCATCAGGTTCTTTTCCGGGTATTGCAGTATGACGTTGATCGCGGTGACGTCGGC
>Ga0224508_10000182_pt1 | contig 66621 bp, 64 predicted proteins | sample SF_Jan12_sed_USG_4_FD_170157 | JGI IMG/M metagenome (GOLD analysis project Ga0224508, IMG submission 170157) | Sediment microbial communities from San Francisco Bay, California, United States - SF_Jan12_sed_USGS_21 | ecosystem: Environmental > Aquatic > Marine > Sediment | place: USA... | reverse complement strand
TCGATAGCAACCACCGTGAGCGCCTGGCCACGCACGTCGACACCCTCCCAGAAACTGCCGGTTCCAAGGAGTACGGCATTGCCTTCGTTGCGAAACCGTCTTAGCAGGTCATCGCGTGGTGCACTGCCCTGCACCAGCAGTTTTCGTCCAGACAGCACGGACTTGTTTGAACGAAACCACTTTTTCGCAATATTCAACGCCCGGTGGCTGGTAAATAGAATGAAGACACCGCCGGACGTCATATCCAACAGCGGCGTAACGGTCTCGAGTACTTCTTCTGTGTAACCAAACTCTGACGGCTGCGGTAATCCGGCCGGCAAATACGCAAGTCCATTGTGCTCGATCGCGTAAGGACTCGGGAACGTCAGGCCCGTCACACCGCCGAGGCCCATACGCGACGTAAAATGCGAAAAGTCTTCGCCGACGGCCAACGTTGCCGACGTGAATATCCATGCCTGATGATCATTGTCGATCAAACCGCTCAGCGTCGACGAGACATCCAAAGGTGTCAGATTCATTCGGATACTGCGTGGATTAACTTCCAGCCAGCGCAATCCGTCCCAAGCATCCTCGCTAACCAGCAAAGAAAGTCGCTCGCCGGCGCCGATCATCTGCAGATGCAGCTTCTCAACGTCGATTGTGGCCTCGCCAAATTCCTGTAGCGCGTTTGCCAGGTCGGCGATCGCCATTCGTAACTCGTCGAGCGGCTCTCGCAGTTGCATGAGCAGTTCAGTTAGATCGTGTCGACCTTCCTCGCGCGGCACCTCAGCACGCAGCACACGCACGGCTGTCTGTAGTCGGTCGACGCGCCGTTGCAGCTCGGCCTGCCCATACGGCAGCGTGGTCACACGAGTTTCCTCGACCAAGCGTTCCAGCTCGCGGCTGCCAAGTTCGATGCCGAAAAACTGCACTGCAAGGTCAGGTATCTGGTGTGCTTCATCGAGAATGATGGCGTCAGCACCTGGAAGGAATTCGACGAAACCTTCTTCTTTCATTGCAAGGTCCGCAAGCAACAGATGATGGTTAACAACGACGAGGTCGGCTTCCTGCGCTTCGCGGCGTGCCTTAACTACGTGACATTCTGTGTACTGCGGACATTTCTGGCCCAGGCAATTGTCGGCTGTCGAGGTCACATAGGGCCAAACCGCGGAATCTTCGGCAACGTCTGTCAGCTCGGCACGATCACCGCTAGTGGTACGGTGACGCCATTCGCGAACTTGATGGACATCATCGGCAATCGCAGCTGGAATATCGTCGAGCTGTTCGAGCCGATGGAGACACAGATAGTTTGCACGTCCTTTTAGTAACGCCGTCTTGCAAGGCTGGCCAATCGCCTTACTAATTAGTGGCAGATCGCGATGAAACAGCTGATCCTGTAACGCTTTTGTGCCAGTACTGATGATTGTCTTCTGACCGCTCTGCATCGCCGGCAACAGGTAGGCGAACGTCTTGCCAGTACCAGTGCCCGCTTCAATGACAAGCTTATCGGTGTTTGTAATGGTTTCTGCGACGGCTTCGGCCATCCACGCCTGCCCGGCGCGGGGCTGATACCCAGGCAGAAGTTCTTTTAGTGGACTGTCGTCGCCGAAGAATGTCGAGAGGTCGATCACCCTGCGAAGGGTACACGCTTATCGCTGGCCGGCAATGTCTTTTAATGTCCGCTGATCGGCTTTAATTGAGAATCGCAGGAACGGCCCCTGTGCCGTATAACGTGCCACCGCAAAATCCTCATCGTGGAAGCCGACGAGGTTGTAGCCAAGCGTCAGCCAGATATTGGTTCCAATATTGTAACCAACGTCGAGTCCAGCGCCGTAGTCGTATACGGATGATTCATATGAGTGATATATACTTGCGTTGGCGCCAATATCCCAGCGCGTGCGCAGCCCGCGACGCACGTCGAATCCAATCAGGTCCGTGTAGCCGGTATATTCGTTAGCACCAAAGTCGCTGCGAACGTATTTGAAGGCGTATTGCAGCGACATCTGCGTTGCGGCACTCAGGCGACGATTTGCATTGAAATTGTTAATTATGCGCCAGCTGCTCTCCTGTGCCGAAACACCGTTCAGATCGTCGTAGATAAGGTCCAGGCGATCGAGGAATGACCATTCGCTGTTAGCGAGACGATAGGCCCAGCCGAACTTCAAATCGGCATTCGTCGTATCGGTTCCGCTGTCAGTCTCGGCGCGAAACAAAGTCAGTCCTGCGGACAAGCCGTGGCCCGTCGTCGGCTGGCGGTACCACCCGAACAACAGCGAGGTGCGCTCCTCAGTATCTGAGTTACGGTATTCGATTCTGGTATTGGCACTCCAGAGCTCGGCGTTGTACATCGCGCCGGTATACAACGACAGGAAATCATCGCTCAGCGAGCCCGACGCCAATTCTCGATCTGGATCAAATTGACGCAGGCCCGATTCGGTCAGCGTATTGGTTTGATCAAGGCCAATGTCGAGTAACCAACGGTCATTCAGCTGGAAGCCTTGTACTAATCCAACATTGGCAAACAAACGCGGACCGAACTCTGTGATCTCGTTCGTCAATGACGTGGCAATTTGTGCGCGCGCCCAAGGTGTCGCCCGTACGCCGAGACGCGTCATCGTCGCATCGATGTCCTGTCCCTGGGCGTCTTCGTATTCTGCGACCAGATCAACGCCGTCAGTCAATCGGTAATCCGCGCCAAAAACCATGCTGGTCGGATAGTCTGCGCTCTCGGCATCGTCACTCAGCTCCGTGCTGCCGCTTGCTCGTAGTGTCATTCTGCTGTCGAATACTCTCTTGGTCAGCCCGAGTTCGGCGAAATCGCTGATACGCGAGTCGCCGTCATCAAATTTATCTTCCGCATGCATGACGCCGAACGTCGTCGAAAAAGTGTCGCGCTCATAGCGGACCTGCGCACGCGCCAAGTTGCGAATGTCCTCTGTCAGCAGGATCTGTTGCCAGCCGGCCTCACCTTCGATGAACCAGCGCTCGGCAACTTTGGCACGCGCATCGAGACCAAGGCGACGCACACCCTGGTCCGCGGCTGATTGATAGCCGAGCCCAAACTCGTCCTCGACCTCACGAACGTAGGCGCGAACATCAAGGTTTTCACCATTGTGTTCAAGCTCGACGCTGTGTGCCGAGCCACTCATTTCGACGCCGGCGACTGTCGTGTTCGTTTTTGCGATCTCTGCCGTGACCAAAGTTTGGTCGCTGAATCGCCAACGAAAATCTACGCCCGTCAAATCGGATTCAGCTCCTTGCGTGTGATCATCGACGTACGTCGCGCCAACCTCAACTTGATCGCTCGACGAGCTCAATGACACCCGACCGCCAGCGACGATTTCTTCCGCGGCCGTTGTCATTGATTCGTATTCGGCGACAATGAAAATCGGGTTGAAATTCAGGTCGCGGCTCGGCACAGGCGTCTTGAAATAGAGCGTGCCGTTTAGCGCATCCAGATTGTAATCGAGGAAACGTGTCATCGTCGTAGTCTCGAGCACCTGGCCGGTGTCGAATCGATCCCGCACTTCAATACGAATCTCGTCACTATTCGCAATTATTGGTGCGTTGCTCAGCTGATAGAGCCCGGACGTCCCGTCGCCGCGGATCTCATCGCGATTGAACATCTGGCTGCTATCAGCCGCAAACGCGGTGTATCCCAGGTTTTCGCCGCGGTACTCACTTTGCAGGCCATTAAAGCGGCGTTGGTAACGTGACAGATCCGTAACCGACAGCCCAGTTTCGAAATCGCCAAATAGCGCGAAGAATTGATTCCGCTCGAGCTTGACGTACAGTTTGCGTTGACTTGGGGCCTCGAAGCGCTGCTCAGCTGTATCGGCGTACAGCGGATAGTATTGGTTCGGATCGACAAGCGTTTCGAAGGTGCTCCGAGACTCGCTGCGCTCGCGATCGGAGTCGTAAGCCATGGTCAGCAAGTATTCGCCCCTAATTTGACCTTTGGCAAAAAACGCGATGCGGCCATCGTCGTAGTATTCGTCTTCGTTACCAGCGGCAACCGCGGCAGCAACATTGTCAGACAGCGTATTGTAGCCAGCCGTTCCTTCAGCAAAACCGACCAGAATCCAATCGCGAGCCGCCGGCTTAATCCACGCCCGCAGCTCCTGCTCGCGATAATTATCGAACTTCAGGTGCACTGTGACTTCGCCGGTATTTGTTGTTGGCTCCAGCTCAATAAACGCAATACCATCGGCACCGATTCGATACGTCGGCTCGCGACTTCCAATCTGCACGAGGTCGTTTGTGCGATCATTTTCGACTTCCCACCACGAGCGATACGGAGCGTCTATGCGGAACGTGCCAACCATGCCACGACGTGACGGCTTGCCAGTTCGGTCGAACAGCCGCACAGCAATGACCGGTTTGGTTTTGCCGTCGGCAATTAAACTCGATCGTTCGGCATCGATTTCGCCACGAATCGGTAAACCTGCGTAGTGAATCGTTCGCTTAAGTGTTTTCGCGTTCGTGCCATCGGCGTCAGACACAACAACTCGAATCTCATTCTTGCCATCAGACAGCTCGACGCCCTTCCAGCGGGAGACCGCTACGGTTTGCCCAGTGTTGAAAACCGTCGTGTCAAAATTGACGGGATTGACAGGGATGTTATTTACCCAGACAGCGGCGCTTTGGCTTGGCTTATGCTGAATCGAAACCTTAACCGCTGGTATGGCCGGCGCAAATCCACGCTTCGGCAGTAACATCGCCACGCCAGATTGCAGCGATTCGATTGACGGCTCTGCCTCATCGTCCACGCCTTCGTCGTCGTCGTTGTCGCGCTCGATTTCCATTCCTGGTACCAGGCCTTTGGTGTCGATCGCCTGCGTGCCACTCGAGGCCTTTGTCACTTCCAGGAACGACGGACGGCTCGGTCGATTGCCGCTCATGACCAGTTCCACGCGGCGGTTTTTCGCGCGGCCCGCAACGCTCCAATTGTCCGCAATCGGTTCGTCAGGACCGCGCCCGGAAACTTGCAAGTTGTCAGCGTCTAGGCCGAGCGCCGCCGCGATATAAGCCGTTGCCGAATTCGCGCGCGCTTGCGATAGTACATAGTTGTCCGCGAACAGGTGCGTGTTGTGTGGTGCGATCCGCTGGCTGTCGGTATGACCAACCGCAGAAATTCGTATGTCTTGCACGCCGCCCCACTCTTTGATCAATCGATCGAGCTTGACCATGTCTTCGGTCGACAATTTGTCAGACAACACATCGAATTTCAGGTTTAGAACGTAGCCGGCGTTCTCGAAGACGCTCGGCTCACGAATCATAATCGTCTCAGCGCTCGGCGTACGCTGACCCGCTTCGATCGGTGAATCAAACTCGGCCACAGCTTTCGTCGAAAGCTCACCGCTGATGTGGCTTTCAATGTTGCCAACAAACTCCACGATTGTTGTCCAGTTACCGCGGCGATCGGGCAACGCCATCGACAACATTGAATAGCCGACATGCGGGTCGCCGAGGTGTTCGCCATCGATCTTCATCGTGCCAGGTACGTAGCTGACACCGTCCGGTAACTGCACCTTGACGTCGATGTTTTCGATAGCCACATTGCCGATACCGTTGATTGTCATGTCGTAACCGACTTGATCGGCGCTGTCAGTGCTCTTGCTGCGCAATTCCAAATCGATCCGTCCTTCCGGCGCTGGTTTGCGCTGCAAGTAAAAGTCGGCACGCAGCAAGCTGCCTTGCGTCAGTTTTACGAACTGTGAGTCGGCACGGCCTGCAAATCCAGATGTGTCGGAGCAGCCAATAACGTCGAAGTATGCTGGCACGGTAAACGTATCGAGTTGCGCGACATGCGTGCCAGGTTTCAGTCCCTCAAAGTGGAATCGACCACCGGCATCCGTCACTGCGTAACGGCCGTCTTCGAGGTAAACGCGAATGTTGGCGACGCCCTGCTCTTCGCTAAAGGTGTCCTGGCTGCAGTCGGCCTCGAGTACACGACCGATTATTGTTCCGCTTGAACGGAACAGGTCTTCGGTCAGGCGAATCATCGCCGTCGCCTCGTTGGAAACGAGACCACCGGCGGCAAATGCCGTCGCACGGTTGACGATTTCCTGATTCTGCTTGCCGCCAATTATCTCGACAACGTAGGCGACTGTTGTACGCTCGGAGACATTCAGCGGACTGATATCAAATTCTAGTGTGCGCAGGTCGGAACTGATCACGGGGTCTTGCGCATCATTGCCATCGATCGTTACAGAGCCCGGTATGAAACGTACACCTGGTGGCAGCTCGTCGATGAGCTGGATATTGGTGGCGATACCGGACACCGAGGAATTTTCAAGAACGAGTTCGTAGCGGACGAAGTCGCCTGGTGCGGCAGTGGTCGTTAATGTTTGCTTCTGCAGAAATAGTGCTTCAGCACGTGGGTCAATCGGAATATCAAATGCAATCGAAATGTCGCCCGATTTTGTAAACGCTGCGCCGAACGATCCGGCGCCCAACAGGTACGGTGCTCCAGCCAGGTTCTGTAAATCATTGGGATCTACCACTGACGGAGCGGAGTACTCAGGCGGAGGCGTAACGATGAGTTGGTAGTTGCCATCCGGCACCACCGGAAAACGATATTCGCCCGGACCGAACACGTACGACGTGCCCGAGCTATCCACCGTCGAACCACCACTAACGATCGCCGCTGGAAACTGGCTGACGCCATCGTTGCCGTAAACAACGGCCGGAAGACCGGTTGCTGCATAGACGATCTCAATTGTCGCACCGTCGACCAAGGTTCCGGTGCGCGATTCAAATACACGCTGCACCGGGTCGAACTGCGCGTTGGACTGCGCCGTATCTGCGCCGTCTGCTGGATCGGTGTAATTGACCAGCAGCGTCGATTGCGACGCGCTCTGTAGAACACAATCACCTGCGACGACTGCACCGCCGCCGGTTGCGATAAAGCCGGCGAATACCCCTGTATCCAAGCCGGTTTCGCTTAGTTGGATCGTTTCCGAGTCGCCGCTTGTGGAATTGGTGACCGTAACAACTGCAGTATCGATGACCTGGTAGTCGAGATTTTGGTCCAGGTCGATGAGTCGTATGAACGCCGGCTCGCCAAGATTGTAGGCGCTGGTAGCGCTAACGTCTTGTGCCTGCGTTGGGTCGATCACCGCACCACCGATCAGTTGCGGATCGGCAAGTAGCACGAACGCACCGCCTTGGAAACAGGCCGAAGGACCGACCGTTTCCTGCCAGGCTCCTGCACCACCCTGCACAACCCGCGTGAATTCGACCGTCGCGGGACTGCGCAATACGCCGGTCGTAAGCTCAACGATGTTACTCGTCGCCGTTACCGGCTGGTTCGCAAGATTTTGGTAATTAACCGCTGCCTGATTGGAGATGATGGCACCTGGCGGTGCCGCAAACGCGCTTACGGAGAACAATAATGCAGCCATTGCGGCCGCAAGAATTCGGTGTTTAAGGGTTTTTCGCGATTCACAGATGTGACTCGGGGGGAACAACTGTTCCCCCCGAGAATCTGCTATTGCACAGCCCAATCGGCCGCGGCCCGGTGGCCCCGATCGACTCAAGGCCATGCTCAGGTCGCCACTATGGGCGACCTGAGCTGACCTGGACTTATGCAATCCCTTAAGCACCGTGATGGATCGTTATTCCCGACTACAACGCCGGGATTTCGACCTGGAACCTGACCGTAACTATCGCACCAGCCGCTACGTCAATTGCGTCTCCCGCCGCATTTCGGCCGGCAATCGTTAACGTGATAGGCGCGAGGCTGATACTGCAGCCATCGCCGTCTGTGTCACCGGCATCGTCGGCGTTACAGAACGACTCCGCCGCCAAACCTTGGTCGAACACAATGTTGCTCGATCCACCGTTATAGGCGTCAGGGACGAACGTGACGTCATCATCGATCAGATCTCCGATCGAGATATTGGTCGCCGCATCAGCGCCGCCCGTATTATCGATCGTGATCAAATACTCGATTCTTTCGCCGGGTAATGCCCGGGTTCCAGGTGCGACGATGGATGCCGCCTTAGCGACCGTTAGGTCCGGTGCCGTGACGTCGAAGCCATCGACATCCGACTCAGCGTTGTCGTTGCCATTGTCGGCGAAGACGTTGTCAACCGTACCCTGGTTCCAAATGCCACTTTCGAGCAGGTTTGCGCCCGGCAAAGCCACCGTGCCCGTAGGATCAGCCGCGCTTGCATCGAGACTTAGACCGGCAACGTCAGTATTGGCTAGGGCAGCCGGCGTGTCCGCATATAGACGTACGCGTATCGATCGATCTTCGGGAAGATTGTCGATATACGCATCATCGGCAAGCAGCGGTTCGGGACCGGTACCCGGAGATCCAGCCGGATCTATCGCGGAGCTGACACGAATACGAACATTGTTCATGTCGACATCAGTGTCAGCCGTGCCTGGACCTGGCGGATAAATTTCGCCGAAGCCAGATGCCAGTTGCGTAAACAACAAGTTGAAGTCGAGGTCACCATTACTCAGGTTTGTCACGTAAAAGTCGAGGTAATTGCCAGCGACAGGACTGTCGACAGCTAACGCTCCCAATGTCGTCGGGGTTAGCGCAATACCCATACGGGTGACCGTAAAATCGACCCGGCGGTCGACGACAAAGCTGGCGGTGGTTGAGGGCACTTGCGTTTGTCCAACGCCGTTGACTTCGTAGTCCACCAATGCCGTATTGTCGACATCAACACCCGGATCGGTGCCTAATGCCATCGCCTGCTGACCCATCAGCAACGCGGCGGCTGTCATACTCAACCTGACAAGCAGGCCGAGCTTCCTTCTTACAGTTTTCATCACGGTACTCCTTTTGCCTAAGAAAACTTAAGGGTTTACTGAAGAACGGCAGCGAAGGAAGCAGACCCCTTCGCACCGACTTCGAGTTCGTTTTGCATGACCCAGCGGACATGCGTGTAATCATTGGTTGTTGCCGGACGCTCAATACCGTTGTCGACCATTCGGAGCTCGCTCGCGAGGCCGAAGGTCTTGCCGTCATCGACGGAGAACTCAACTTTCATGCTGTCGTTCGACGCCGAACCGGCAACATAGGTCAGGCTCTCGGAAATGGGATTTGTAATAACAACGTTCTCCGCCGCCGCGTCGCCAACGTTTTCAAACACAATCGTGTACACAACGCGTTCGCCCGGTATGACGGTCTCCGCGACGACCAGCTGCTTTTCGCTGTCTCCATCCTCATTCTCTACAAGGATTTCTTTCTGCACGATTGTGGTTACCTCCAGGTGCCCCTTGCCCTGCGCCAAAGCGATATCGCTCGCGAACAGAACAAACAGCGCGGCAAACGCCATCGCACGTGCTAGTAATTTTTCAGTAAATGCGCTCATGAGATTTCTCCAACTAGTCGATCGTCACTTGGAACACGACGGTTTGCGTGCCGCCGGCTGCAGTAAGGTCTCCGAGTCGTACGACGATCGTTGGTACGACGGAGGTATCGAATTCGCCCGCATCATCGCCGAGCGCGTCGGTAAGTGACGCGGCATTCAGCGTCAAGCTGTTCGGTACATAGGTTGTGAAAGTCGGAATCAGATCGTTAAATACGCTGGCGGTGGCTGTACCTGCACCAACGACGTCAACAGTGATCGTGTAAGTAATCGTCGCGCCCGGCACCGGCTCGTTACCACCGAATGGGTCGGCAACAGCTTGTGCCTTGACGGCATTAATTTGCACGTCAGCTACGAGGTACTCACCAAACTCGAGGGCCTCGCCACCCGTTGAGCCAATAACGGCGTCTACATTACCGTCACCCTGCCCGGCAAATAGGGTGCCCGGTACACCTGTGCCAGTCGCGGACGTTGCGGTCAGCTGACTGCGGCCGATATTGCCGCTGACAACGGCAGCCGGAATGTCATTGACGAGGAATACGTCTATTGATGCGTCGGCGGCAAGGTTGGGATCGTTTACGCCGGGTGTGTAGGGTTGGTCGCCGACGTTAAAGTCGCCACTTGCGTCCGTATCAAAATAGATCGCCGGCACGGCTGCGATGGGATCGAAATCGTCACTACCGAGAATATTATCGATCGTGAGCGTATAGACTTCTGTGCCATTACCGGTATTTGAAACTCTGAACAGTAGCGCCCGACTTGTGTCGCTTGCCGCCACTAAGATCTGCGGACTCAGCAAAGTAACAACGACGTCGATACGCTCGACAACCGTCAGCGACGTAGTGTTGGTCAATACTGTCGTGGGAGCGCCCGCGAGATCGAACGTTACGCTGGCCGTGTTCTCGATAACCGTTCCAACCGGAGTTCCGGCGGCACCGGCAACGGCGCTGTATCCCAGTAACGCGCAGGCAATAATTGATGCTCGCATCCGCGCTCCGGCGGATACAAGTCGCTGACTTGCCGTCTTCAAGGTTCATTCCTCTTGCCACACAGTCGGCGCTTCATGCGCCGGCCCAAGCATCATTGCGGGGCTGTCGTAACCTTCCGACATATGAGGAAATAACGCACGTAAAAGGCCTGGTTTGTCATTGATTTGTGAGCGATTTCACAGTTTTACCGTGAAGTCGCTCACAGTCGTAAAAGCTAGACAGGGCGCGGGATAGAGTACGCTGACCTCGTCACGCCAAGGGACAATATGTCGCCTAAACTGTGCTCTATGTCACACCGGCGACTGGAGAGCCGCGCGGCTATTGGCTCGGCCGCTGGATGCCCAGTTTTTTCATCTTTGACCGCAGAGTACTCGGCGGTACGTCCAACGCGGCAGCCGCGCCCGTCTTGCCAGCGATCTTCCAGCCGCACTCTTCGAGAATAGTCGTAATATGATCGCGCTCAACGGCACTCAGGTTGTGGCTACCCGGCTCGGCCAAAATCAAATCGCTGTGGCCGGCTAGCGGTTGCCCCAGTTCGAGCACAGTGCCCGATGAGGATATTAGTGCGCGCTGTATAACACCTTCGAGCTCGCGCACGTTTCCTGGCCAGTGATAGTTTTCGAGCTGCCGCATCATGTTGGCCGAAATTTGTGAAATGTCGCGCCCCAGCCGCTGTGCGTGCATTTTCGCAAAATGCTCGGCGAGAAGACGTATGTCGTCGCCACGCTCGCGGAGTGCCGGCAATTCGATCGGAAACGTATTGATGCGATAGTACAGATCGGAGCGAAATTCACCGGCCTCGCAGGCCGTCCACAGATCTCGGTTGGTTGCCGCAATAATGCGAACATCTACCTTTATCGTTTTGTTGCCACCCAGGCGTTCGAATTCACCCTCTTGTAGCACGCGCAGCAGCTTGGCCTGTAGTTCAACCGGGATCTCGCCAATCTCATCAAGAAACAATGTGCTGCCATGAGCGAGATCGAAACGTCCGCGTTTGGACGCGTCGGCACTGGTAAACGCGCCCTTTTCAAAGCCGAACAGCTCGGATTCGATGAGATTCGCCGGCAACGCCGCGCAATTAACTTTGACCAGAGGCCGGTGCCTGCGGCTGCTGTACTCATGCAAAGCCCGCGCGATTAATTCCTTGCCCGTACCCGTCTCGCCGAGGATCAATACCGGCGTCATTGTGTCCGCAACTTGCTCGACCATTTGCAGTGAGCGCCTTAAAGCGTCTGAGTTACCGACGATGCCCTCAAAATCGTGATTCAGCTTGATTTCCGTGCGCAAATAAACGTTTTCTGCCTGGAGTCTTTCCGTTGCCGTTCGCAGGCTGTCGAGCGCCACATCGAGCGCTCGCCGCTGACGTAATCGTAAAACGTAATTTGCGAACAATTCCCCAAATACTCGAACATCCAACATGTCCTGTTTAGTCCAATCGCAATATTCCGCGTCATTGGCCATGGCCAATATACCGACGATCTCGCCAGCAACAGCGAGCGGAAAAAATACAAATGATTTCATGCCGACCGCTTTAAGGATTTGTACATCAGTCGCAGCCTCGGCCGGCATATCGTCGATATCCGATACGGCAACCGCTTCGCCTGCCGTGAGTTTCTCGCCAAGATACGGGAATAGGTCAAAAGAGATTTCCTCGATTGGCGGACCGTCGGCCTCATGCCAGTTATACATGACCTCGCCAATGCGCTGATCCATATCGACCCAACTCATCGACAGTCTATTGCCACCAATAAACCGGCAAACCTCAGCCAAGCTTTCAAGTATGATCTTGTCGGCATCGTTCAGCGGTGCCTTTATCAAGCGCGATGAAATGTCCGTCAGCATTGTCTGAAATGCTCGACGACGATACAGCGCGGTCTTCGCTCGTCGGGCCTCGAGAATGTTTCTTTCAACGCCCCACATGCGCTGCAGAAAGCCATCTTGCACTATGCCCGTAACGCTGACGCTAATGGCGCGGTCCTCACCGTCGACGGATTTATAGATGCGCTCGTAGTCGCTGAGTCGATATCCACTCGCAATTAAATCCGTAATGAAGCGTGCATGTGATTCTTCATCCTTGGCGCCATCCAGGTAGGAAAATGTCGTACCGATGATATCGGTCGGTTTCACATACCCTAAGTCTTCGGCAAAGGTCCGGTTGCACTCAACCAGGACTGCATCGAGACTGGCGCGAATCTGCGCTTCCACTGGCAGCGACATTCGCAACGGCGGCTCAAACTTGTAGCAATAGATGGCATTCGTTGTGGTCTGGAACAGACTGCGAAAGCGCTCCTCGGATTGCACCGCCTGGCTTTCGGCGGCACGCATTCGGGCGGATGAAACGAGCGACGATTGCTCCAAAATCACCCGGTGCCGATTGGCGACATACAGACCAACCGTGATCATCAATAGCGCGCCGCGGGTACCCACCCAAAAAATCCACCCGGGAATGCCGTCAGGGATTTCGCTGATGTTGCCGGCCCCAATGATGGGGATTGGCGCGAACATTTCGGCGAAATTTGTGAATGCGGCCAGAAAAAGACCGGCGAGCAAGACAAAACGTCCGTATATCGGCAGCGATGTCGCCATTCGTTGTTGCATCAGCATGTACAGCACCAACAGCAACACCAACGTAAGAATTACGATGTCGGCGAAACTGAGCAGGCTTTGCGGCCCGAGCATCATTACAGTCTAGTTAACCTGTCAATCTGCTGATTTCTTGAAAGAATTTGGCGTGTTTAGATTCTTTCTACCGCGCTTGCCTCAATAAGTCACGATATTTCGCGACATACGCGACATATCGCGAGATTTCCGCTACCGAGAGTTTTTCCCGATTTTTCAAATAGATATTTAAGTAACTGAGAATTAACGCAAAATAGGAAAAAATCGCATTATGTCCGGACTTGGCACGGATAGTGCAACTATTGGTCTGAAAAGCACAAAAACGGATAGTTAACGTGACTGTGCGCCATACCTGGTCCCTAACGGAGAACGGAGATCATGCCCAAAATCGTCGACAAAAATCTCGACCTGCTACTCATCGCGGACGACGCCTATCGGGTCGCAATGCTGCGTCGCGCGATGCATCAGGTCGGTCTTAGCTGCACGATTCGGCGGCTTGCGCAAACAAAAAAGGCATCCGCGTATCTGGGCCGGGTGAAGCCGTATCAGAACTCACCGTTACCGGACTTGGTATTTTTCGATATCGCCGACTCAGACCCGTCGACAGTCGAAATTGCCAAAGACATCGCCTTCGGCGAGCGCCGCTCAAAAGTGCCGGTTGTGCTGTTGACCAGCCCGGCCTCCGAGACGCTACTTGAAAGTGGTGAACTGGATGGCGGCGCAACAACAATGTTTTCACCGCGCACGCTCGAGACGTTTCTAAAGAAGCTGGTCGGGCGGCGCCGATACGGATTCTTGCGCGCATTATCTACGCTCTACCAATACGGGCCGATACTCGCCCGCCAGCCGCTTAACTTTCTAGAGCATGGCTCCGAGCCCGCCGAACTAAGCGCCTGACGCCTGTGGCTTGACGCCATGCCCTGCCGGCTCGGCACTTTGGCCTAAAGTACGCTGCCAAATCGCCGCTATTTACCAGTATTGGCCTAATCGAAATCGGCAGATGCTGGAGCGCCCTACAGTTAACGAAGTCACGCATCGCTCGACACCTGAGTCGACGCTGCGCCACACCGTGTTCCGCGTGCTTGAAACGGCGGAGGACGATGACACCGCGAGTCGGGTCGCCGACATCAGCCTTATCATATTGATTGCAGCCAGTGTAATTGCAGTCATTCTCGAGTCGGTTCCAAGCATCGAGAATCGCTACGCCGACGAACTTTACTGGTTTGAGGTCTTTACAATCTCGGTTTTTACAGTCGAGTATATGCTACGGCTGTGGAGTTCCGTCGAGCGCGAAGATCGCCTCGAAGCAAATGTCTTCATGACGCGCTTGCGTTATGTGTTCTCGTTTCATGCAATCATCGACCTGCTGGCGATCCTACCGTTTTATCTGCTGACCTTCGGTATGTTCGGCAATATCGACATGCGCTTCCTGCGTGCTGTCAGGCTGCTGCGCGTCCTAAAGCTAACGCGCTATTCGGCCGCGCTCAATATGCTCATCACGACGATTAATGAAAATGCGCGTGCGCTCCTAGCGTCATTCATGATTCTTATCACAGTCATGTTGCTTGCTGCTTCTGGCATGTATTACTTCGAGCGCCAGGCGCAACCTGAGGCGTTCGGCAGTATTCCGGCCGCGATGTGGTGGGCGTTTGTCACGTTGACCACCGTGGGTTACGGTGACGTAACGCCGATTACCGTCGGCGGGCGGGTATTTGGGGCAATGATCACAGTTGTCGGTATCGGTATGGTTGCATTGCCAACGAGCATCCTGGCGTCAGGTTACAGTCAACAGCTCGCGATGAATGCACGCAAATACAAGAATCGCGCGGATGAAGCCTGGGACGACGGCGTGCTGAGCGATGAGGAGATTAAGGACCTGGAAGAGCTGCGCGTCGACCTTGGATTGGGCCGTCATACGGCAAGCCAGATTTTGGATCAGGGAATGGTCACCGCTGCGATTTCAGACATTCGTAACGCCGGTTGCTGTCCGCATTGCGGCAAAAATCTTCCCGAAGCGAGTTAAGCTTCGGCCTCAGATTGGATGCTTAATTTTGTAGCGGCGAATTTTCTCGACTAGTGTGGTTCTGCCGATTCCAAGCCTTCGCGCAGCGTGCTGCACTACGCCGTTCGCGTCACTAAGCGCACACTCGATCATGTCACGCTCAATTTCAGCCAGGTACAGTTTTAGGTCGATGCCGTCGGCAGGCAACGCGACAGGAGTTGTTTGAGGTGCTGTATCGACAACATCGACAACATCGGCAAGTTGATCGCACTTTTCCGCTAATGGCCATGGCAGGTCACGCGCATTCACAACGCCATTGGTTCGCGTAACTGCTAATCGTTCGATCAAGTTTGCGAGCTCGCGAACGTTTCCGGGCCAGGCATATTGTTCGAGCAGCCTCATCGCATGGTCGGAAAACCGGAGCGTTACCTTTTGCTTGTCGCGCGATCGACGAATAAATTCGTCGATCAGTAGCTCGATGTCGCCGGGACGCTCGCGCAGCGGCGCAATCTCAATCGGAAAGACGCTTAGACGGTAGTACAGATCTTCTCGAAATCTCCCTTCTGCAATGCGTCGCGGCAAATCGCGATGTGTCGCAGCAACGAGTCTGACGTCAACCGGAATGCTCTTGGCACCACCGACACGCTCGATGACCCGCTCTTCCAGAACCCGGAGCAGCTTGACCTGCATTACCGCTGGCATATCGCCGATCTCGTCGAGGAAAAACGTGCCACCTTTGGCTCGCTCAAACCGTCCGGCCCGGGCATTGACCGCACCCGTAAACGCACCGCGCTCATGCCCGAATAGCTCGCTCTCGAGCAGGTGCTCGGGGATTGCACCGCAGTTGACAGCGACGAAGGGCCCTGCCCGGCCGGACAAATCGTGAATTCTCCGCGCGACGATTTCCTTGCCGGTGCCGGACTCACCGGTAATCAATACAGTTGCAGGTGACGACGCGACTTTGTTGACCAGGTGTTTGACCAACTGCATTTCCTGACTATCGCCGATCAGGCGGCCATAGCCGGTTCGCAAATCGTCGTCGTGCACGACACCATGCAAGGCATGAATTTTTTCAAGCACCTCGCCGAGTGCGTCGAGACGCAAGGGATATGCGAGGGAGTGAATTCGGGCCCATGGAAACTGTTGCTTGGCCTCGCCGAGCAACATCAGGATTTGCCTTGCATCATGACAACGGGGACATTGGGGTCGAAAATTTTCAGATCTGCAAGCAAGCCACTGACGTCCTGGTCCGAGAGATCCGGACCGACAAAAACGGCTTCGAGGCGGCGCTCACCGATTCTCTGGCGCCAATTTGTTGGGACGGCCGTGACCACATAAGGCTGATCCATGAACTCAATGAGCTCCTTGAGATTCTCAGCCAGCGCCCGATCTTGATCGACGACCAGGATAGTCTTGTCCATATCCGGCATTCGCTCCGATCCACTTGAAGGTGATCGTCCTACAGGACCAATATAGTCTGAAACGCCCATAAATGGCAAACAATGGGCATATATCTACTATATCTGTGTTTTTTATCTCATATTTAGATATTTTTATTTGGTCATTCAATCCCAGACCGACTGTATCGTCGCGAAAACTCGCATGAACTCCGGTCTTGGGCCTCAAGAACCCCCGTCCAGTGCCGATACTTTTTAGGTGCAGATCCGATTGCGGGCATGCGACTCGAACGCATGGCTCGAGTACTTATTTCGAAAATACGAGATACGAATATGTCATTGGTTTCAAAACTCATGGGAAGCGGCGCTGCTAACGCGAACGGTTCCAACAAGAACAAATCGACGAATTCTACTGCGCTAACTGATGGCGCTCTGGACACGCTGTCAAACGTATTGCGAGTCATGGGCGATGAGTCTTTTCCACTCGAACAGGACAGTGACCCTTCTGTATTTCCGGACATGTGCAAAGAGTTTTCGTGCCACGTCGAAAACGGTGCGGGCGTCCCATCGTGCGACATTCCGCAATCGGATAACGGTACACGGCAATGGGCACATGTTCGTCGATTCTTCGCCGACCGCCGTAAAGCCGAAAACCAGTTCGTTACCGAACGCTTGAACGATTATCGCGGCGTCGTCGAGGACCTTGTAGGCGGCTTAAGGGCGATCGGTGAGCGCGATCAGGTGACCGAGTCCGACGTTAAGAACAGCCTCAATCAAATTGAAGCAGCGGTCAGTTCCGGTGCAATACCTGCGATTCGCCAGGCACTATCGTCAACCGTCAATAAGGTCAACGCGACCTTCACCGAGCAAAAACGTCAATACGAGGCACAGCTCGAGGAACTCAATAATCGCATGTCAAACTTGCGAGAAGACCTGGTAGCAGTTCGAGAAGAGATGAAGCGCGATGCGCTAACGGACGCGTTTAACCGTGGTGCGTTCGACACTGCAATTGAACAAAGTCTCAACATGCATTTCGTCCTTAATCAGCCGGTCACGCTGATCATGATTGACCTCGATAATTTCAAGGGGATTAATGACACTTATGGACATGCGGCAGGCGATGAAGTCTTGCGTTCCATCGGCGAATGTCTGGCGCGCTCATTTATTCGCAAGAGCGATTTAGTTGCCCGTTACGGCGGCGATGAGTTTGCGGTGATTTTAAACGACACGACTGCGCAAAACGCAATGCAAGTCGTAGAACGATTTCTACAGTACGTACAAGACGTTCGGATCCCATATGCCCCTGAGGACACGCGTGTGACGTGCTCGGCGGGGTATACCGAGATTAATGCGAACGACTCGGTTGAATCCTTAATACACCGTGCCGACCGTGGACTCTATCGGGCCAAGGGGGAAGGCCGAAACAAGGCAGTTTACGAACCCTATGCAAACGATCTGGACAATAGCTAGAGCAGCCTCGGTCATTCAGGTCAAACCCCGCCGAAGCTCTCAAGCGTGGCCGATTGCTGCCGATAAATACTAGGAGGCGAACCCTCTCGATCCGAAACAACGAAGGAGCACACTTTGGATCTGGCAACCCTTATCGGACTGATTGGAGCGTTCGGGATCGTCTTGGCGTCGATATTTCTCGGCGGCTCGGCGGGCACGTTCGTCAACACGCCGTCTCTGCTCGTCGTGCTCGGCGGTACCGTGCTGGTTACGATGATGAAGTTCAGTCTTGGAAAATTCCTGGGTGCCGCATCAATCGCTGTCAAAGCGTTCCTGCATAGACCGATGAATCCTGAGGAGCTTATTGAGGAGGCCGTCGATTTGGCCAAAACCGCACGCCAGGGCGGCTTACTGGCCCTCGAAGATCGCGAAATCAAAGACGACTTCATGAAAAGCGGCCTTGGCCTGCTGATCGACGGGCATCCCGCCGATACCGTAAAACTCATGCTGCAAAAAGACCTGGCGCAAACCGTCAAGCGGCACAGTGACGGCCAGGACATATTTAAAGCTATCGGCGACGTTGGCCCAGCGATGGGCATGATCGGCACGCTTATCGGTCTCGTGCAAATGTTGTCAAATATGGATGATCCTAAACAAATTGGCCCGGCAATGGCTGTCGCACTACTGACTACGCTGTATGGCGCGATTCTCGCAAACATGTTTGCATTGCCGATTGCCGACAAACTCGCCGTGCGCAGTGGCGAAGAAAGTAACAATAAGACTCTAATTATCGATGCGCTGTTGGCGATCCAGGGTGGCCAGAATCCACGCGTCATCGAAAGCATGCTCGAAGCGTATTTACCACCCTCGAAACGTAAGGAGGACGATATCGAGGCTTAAGTGATCCTCGTAACGTTGGGCGAATGTCAGAAGCGGTAAAAAAGGAAGCGGCAGGTGTTCCGGCTTGGGTAATGACCTTTGCGGACCTGATGACACTGCTAATGTGCTTTTTCGTGCTACTCCTCGCATTCTCAGAAATGGATGCTGCTAAGTTCAAGCAGCTGTCGGGATCGATGAAAGAAGCTTTTGGCGTGCAATCCGAAATTGAAGTCAAGACGATACCGAAGGGTACCAGTGTCGTTGCGCAGGAATTCAGTCCGGGAAAACCCGAACCAACAGCGATCAATTCGGTCCGGCAGTTCACAATAGATTCCAATCGCAACACCTTGGATGCGCTAGATCGTGAGCTCAAAGAAATCAAGGAAACGCGCGACCATGCCCGTCGATTACGACTCGCGCTTAAAGAAGAAGTCGACAAGGGTTATGTAGCGATCGAAACCGAAGGTACCAAGGTCCTGATCCATATCATGGAAAACGCGTCGTTTGACTCGGCGCTCGCCGACATTCGTGTCGAATTCTCTCCCGTATTATCGAAAATCTCCAGACTCATCGACAACAGCAGCGGCGACGTATCGATATCCGGACATACCGATAACCGGCCGATATCAACAGATCGTTTTCGCTCCAACTGGGATTTGTCGACGTCCCGTGCCGTATCCGTTGCCCACGCATTGCTGTCAGAGTCGGCAATCGATCCGGCACGTGTCGAGGTAACCGGCCACGCAGATACGCAGCCGCGCGCATCAAATGATACGCCTGAGGGTCGCGCCAAAAATCGGCGTGTGGATATCAGCATCGTTCGCGGCGCTGAACTCGATCAAATTCGCCAGATGAGTATCAGTGAATCTGCAGCGCCAAACATTATCAGCGAGGATGGCTCACCATGACACTTGAAGCCGAGAACCGCCGCTCGTTTCGTATCAGCGAGACCGCGTACATTAAATACGATGTCCTGAACGATGAAGAATTTCATGAGGGCATGAGCCGCCGAAAACTAAGGCTCGGTCTGGACGATGGTGCAAGCTCTATGCTTGTTGATATTGACGCACGCCTTAGTCAAGCGATGTACATGCTTAATTCCGAATCGGAGCACGTTGGCAAATGCATCACTTTGCTTAACGACAAGCTCAATGTAGTCATCGACCAGTCACCAAACCTAAGAAAGGCGAAAGCATCGCTTGCCAAGCTACCACCGCAGATTTGCGATGTCGGGGCCGACGGCATTATATTCGCGACTCATGAACGGCTTGGAGTCGGCACGAAACTTTACATTCAGTTCCTTCTTGAATCAGATAATCGCTATGTGGAGGCTTTCTGCACTGTTGTGCGTGTTGCCGACCCACCAGACCCCAGTGATGATTTGCCCTACGGCGCAGCCGTGGAATTCTACGGCATGAAGCCCGAACAGCGCGAAATCCTGATCCAACACATGTTCAATCGTGAATCTGAAACGTTGCGGTTACGTCGTCTCGAAATCGAGGCGATGGATCCTTAAGCAGTGGCGGCGCTGAACCTGCGGTTTTCGACGATTCTTGTGACAACCTGATCCAAATCTACGAGCTATAAGCGAGCAGCCAGCGGCGACTGCGCATTTTTGCGAATCCCGTTCTTGCATTCGCTACAAGCGCTCTCTACGCTTTGTAACAGATTCTGCATTACCTGATTCGAGGATGCCGCGATGCATGTGATTCTGGGATTGCTCGGAACCATTGTCACAATCCTATATTTGCTCCACCGCCTGGCGGAAATGGGTATCGATCTCGCCGGATTGAATCCGTTCTACTGGCGCCGTCGTCGTGCCTGGCAAAAACAGTACGAAGGCGATCCCATATATGCGGTCGAAGACCCGACGGAATTAGCGGCTATAGTCATTGCGGCTGTTGCGAAAATCGAAGGTGATATTACGGCCGAACAAAAACGAATGCTGCTCTCTGAGTTCGCAAATCGATTTTCGCTCAGTGATCGGGAGGCGTCTCATCTATTGGGATCGACGACCCACCTACTCGGCCAACCGCAGATCATCGAAAATCAGCTGGACGGTCTGTTTGAGCGCCATAAGGACGTGTTTTCGGCAGAACAGGCGGAGTCACTTGCAACGATGATGCAGAAAGTCGCCGCGGCGGAAGGGACACCCAGCGCTGCACAAATCGCCTTAATGGCGAGTGTGCGGGACCGCCTCGGAATGGCGCCGAGCGGCGACGGCGTCTGGAACTGAGTCTGTCAGGCCAGCGCTGCCTGCATCGATGTTAGTTTTTCACGATAAATGCCCAAAATGCCCGGCAAAGTATCTTTATCAATATTGAGCTTTGCGCCAGAGGGCACTTCGTCAAAATTCGATCCTTCGTCGCCGCCATCGTCGACCAGCAGTTTCGCGACTAACACGACGTCGACCAATCCTGGCGGTGAATCGGTATCCCCGTCCAAGTAGCGCTCAGGGTCTGCGGACTCTGCCATTTCGTCTGCAAAGCCCCACGACTCAATTATGCTTTTTGAGATTTGCGAGTTCCACTCGTCGCACATCGACGCAAAGGACTTCTCGTTACCCAATATTTGCGGGAACTCTTCAGCCTTTGTGACTATGTAGAGTTTTCCAACTTCGTGCATCAGGCCACAGAGAAACGCGGACTCAGCATTGATGTCCGGCTTCTTCGCGGCTACCGCGAATGCCATGCACGAAAGCTTCATTCCGCGAGCCCAGATTGCACGTAAATGTTTCGCCGCGTGGCTGTGCTTTTCGGCCGCGTATAGCTGCTTCATGGCCAGAGACATCGCCGTATTGCGCACGACTTCGATGCCCAATCGGCCAATCGCGGCATCCAGTGTGTTTAACTCCACGTTCGCGCGGTTGTAGTAGGCTGAATTCGCAAACACAAACAAACGCGACGTTAGAACTGGGTCCACGCTAACTGCCTGGATAATCTGGTCAAAGTCGGCGGTGTCAGAATCAAGCGCGCGGCGAATTTTCAAGACGACGTCAGGTAATGACGGCAATGCTATGTCGCCATTCTCGAGCTCGAGTGCGAGTAAGCTGACGAATCTAAACTGATCTTCTTTAGACATATCTTTCCTCTATGCGTTTACCGCGGACAGCGTCTTGGCATGCATTTTCAGCATTAGTTGGGCTTCGCCAATATTGAGTCCGCAGTTGCGGGTTAGTTCTTCGACACTTGCGCCGTTCTTTGCCATGCGTATGGCATTATCGATTGGCAATTGCCGCTCGCTCGGCGCGCTGCTGTTGCGCTCGGTGGCAGTAATCGTCCGCAGCTTTTTCTGCACATCAGACAGGCGTCTGTCGAGACGCTTGTTGACCAACAGTTGTTGCCGCTCCTGCTCCGATGCCTTATCCGCCAGGGCTGCTCCGGTCGGGCTGTTCCAGAAATGCTCGAGTCGAAGGCACTGTCGGCGGAATCGAATGACCGCGATTGCCGCTGCAGCCGCGAGCAACGCATTCGACACAATCAACAGGTATAAGGCGTAACTTTCCAAAATATTCATCACACATGCTCGTCTATGGTGGGTTGTCCGTCTGAGTCATGCTCATCCGGTTTTCGCTTTTCATCGTCAGGTTCGCGACGCTTTTTCCGCTGGCTGTCGGGTTCCCTGTCCTTATGCACTGGCTGCGTTGGCTTGACCGGGTAAGTCGTGGTGACAGGCTTGATGCCGGAAACAGAATCGGACATTTGCTGATCCTCCCTCACCATCTCGCCGCAGTTGCGCGTAGGCGCATGACGGCCTGGCCATGAATCTGACAGACGCGCGACTCACTGACGTCAAGCACCTGCCCGATTTCTTTGAGATTCAATTCCTGTTCGTAATAGAGCGATAGAACCAGGCGCTCGCGTTCAGGCAGCTCCTCGATTGCGTCCGCAAGATTCTCCTGGAACTGCGAACGAAATAATTCCTCGTCCGGCGTCGCGGTTTTCGCGGCTGGTGGAGGTCGATGCAGGTTGGGCTCGTCCAATGTCTCGTCGAGGCTAAACAAACGGCTACTCGCGCTATCGCTCAGAATCTTGTGGTACTCATCCATCGATAAGCCGAGCCGCTCGGCAATTTCATTCGGTTCGGCCGCCCGTCCGCATTCCGCTTCGATTTCATGAATTGCTTCGGTAACCTGTCGGTATTTATGATGCACAGAGCGAGGCGTCCAGTCGTGCTTGCGGATGTCGTCGAGCATTGCGCCACGGATGCGAATGCCGGCATAGGTTTCGAAACTGGCACCGCGTTCCGGATCGAAATTACCTGCGGCCTCGAGTAGCCCAACCATCCCGGACTGTATTAGGTCGTCGACGTCGACACTCGACGGCAGGCGCGCCCCGAGGTGATGCGCAATGCGCTTCACGAGTCCAATATTTCGGGTTATCAGATCGTCGTTTGAATATTTGGCGGCCGCCGCTACGTTAGTGTAGGCATTCATGCGACTTTACCTCGCGGTGTTGGTTCTGCCAGCAACAAGCGCTCAAAGAAAAATTCGATGCCGCCGCTTGGCTTGCGACGATCGGCCATTTGATCAATCGCCTTGGCAATCTTCAGTAGAGCGGTACCTGAGTCACTCAGCGGATACGCATCGACGACAGCGCGCTGCTGCTGCACGGCCTTAACCAGGTAGCGGTCATTCGGCACGTCACCGATGTGTGACATGACGACATCAAGAAATTGGTCGGCAACTTTTGACAATTTGTTGAACAAAGCCCGACCAGCGGTCGCGCCTGCACTTCGATTGGTCACGATATTGAAACGTGACACGCCGTAATTCTGGCTGAACACCTTGATCAACGCATATGCGTCGGTCAGTGAAGCCGGTTCATCCTGCACGACGACCAATGCGTGTTGCGCTGCCTGCACAAATCGAGCAACGGAACTTGATATTCCCGCCGCCGTATCAACTACGAGCACAGCGGGATGCGGATTGAGATCGCTGAATGCCTGGATAATCGCTGCTTGAGACGCCGCGGGTAGGTCTGTCATACAGAAGTTTCCAGACGATGCAGGAACGATGCGGATGTTGTTCGGTCCGTGTAGCACCGTCGTTGCCAAATCCGCCTCGCCACTAACGACATGGGATAGGTTGAAGCGCGGTTGTAGTCCGAGCAATACATCGACATTCGCAAGGCTGACGTCTGCATCCAGCAAACAGACGTCTCTTCCTAACGCGCCGAGCGCAACTGCAATGTTAGATGCAATATTAGTCTTGCCAACGCCACCTTTGCCGCTGCATACGGCAATGACCTTTGACGGCTTTCGTTGCAACGACTTTCGCAACGAATCTGCTTGCGTGTCGCTATGCATTGGCTCGGCTCGCCTCCGAGTATGTTTCTGCCATTGTTCTTTCGTTGATTTGCGGTTGCGCATATTCGAGGCAATCGACAGCCTGATTGATGAGCCACATCTTCTTGCGCGCGGCAGCATAAATATCGTCTGGAATGCGTTGGCCATCAGAGAACCAGCAGGCTGGCAGATCATGCCGAATCATTGCGCTGATAATGCAGCCGAGCTGCGCAGCTTCGTCGATTTTCGTGACGATGCAGCCCTCGAGTGGCACTCGACTGAATTGACGCATCGCCTCATCCAGCGCGGCTTCCTGCGTTGCCGCGGACAGCGTCAGGTAAAACTTAATGCGCTCGGAGTTGTTGCCATAGGCTGCTAACCGATTCGCCAGATCTCGATCGCGCGGGCTTCTGCCTTCAGTGTCTATCAGCACTAGGCCCTTTTTGCGTTGTTGATTTAGTAAATCGCTAAGCTCATCGGAGGTACTAGCCGAATACACATTCGCACCAATGATGTTCGCGAAGGCCATAAGGTGCTCTTTCGCACCGATGCGATAGGAATCCGCTGAGATTAAAGCGATCTCGTCTGCGCTGTTTGTCATCGCGAAGCGCGCCGCGATTTTCGCAATTGTCGTCGTCTTACCAACTCCGGTGGGTCCAATTAATGCGTAAGTGCCACCCTGTTCCAGCAGCTGATCGTCCTTTACAGGAAGGGCCTGAGCGAGCGTCATCAACGGTGCCTGCCATAGACGCTTCACTTCGGTGACCGGCTCAAGTCGATCAATGACGGTGCTCGCGATGTCCGGCGCGATTCCCAGACGCGCTAGGTTTCTAAGCATTTGTGCTCTTAGCGGTGCGCGTTCGGCCCCGTTTTTCCAAACGAGTCCGGATAGTTGTGTTTCCAAAAGACCGCGCATTGACGATATTTCATCGTGCATTTCCTTCAGTGGCTGTGGCTGGAGCTCTGCCGACACAACCTCGGTGGTCGGCGCAGGCACGAAGTCGACTTCAGCAATTTCGGCCAGCGCATCTCGGTCAATCTTGATATCGCTAGAGGCTTCCTTGTCCGAATCGATACCGATCGCATGCCGAACGAGAGCTTCGTCGTAGTCGAGCGCAGCGATAACTTCGATGCCGTCGTCAACACGGCGGTTTGACAGAATCACCGCATCAGGTCCCTGATCTTCGCGAACGCGTCGTAACACGTGGCGCATGTCCTTATCCAAATATCGTTTGATCTTCACAATCGATCCTCACTTAGTGACTCGCTCGTCGACAACAATCGTCAATCATCAACCCTCGCCTTCTCACTCCTCCTAAAACTTGCGTGTTAACCCACCGCCGCAAGCATCTGAATGCGCTTGTCGTCGGGAACCTCGTTGTAAGCCAATACATGTAGGTTGCGAATGTTGCGCATCATGCGAGACATCCATGGTCTTACCTGCGGCGCAACCAGTAGCACCGCAGGTTCGCCGGCGATTTCCTGCTTTTCTGCCTTATCCGTGAGTGTCTGATGCAGTCGCTCCATCATTGCCGGCTCCAGACCAATCGTTCCGCCTTCCTGGGCACTATCATTCAAGATTCGTTCCAACTCTGGCTCGAGCGTCAAAACCGGCAGCTCAGGCCGCGTGCCTGCTACTGATTGAACGATCGAGCGGCCGAGAGCGACGCGGGCAGCCGCGGATAAAGCGTCGGGATCCTGACTGCGAGAGCCGTGCTCCGCCAAAGTTTCGGCGATCTTGCGAATATTGCGGATCGGAATCTTTTCTTCGAGCAAGTTTTGTAGCACTCGGGTAATTGTGCTCATCGGCAACAATTTCGGTGTCAGCTCTTCAATCAGCTTGGGTGACACTACGGCGAGACGATCCATTAACTGCTGGCATTCTTCATGACCGAGCAATTCATGTGCGTTCGACTTCAGAATTTCACTGAGATGCGTCGCCACCACCGTGGCGGGATCTACGACCGTGTAGCCGAGCATTTGCGCTTCTTCGCGTTGCCCGGCCTCGATCCAGTAGGCGTCAAGCCCGAATGCCGGATCTTTGGTCTCAATTCCGTTCACTTTGCCGAACACCTGGCCAGGATTGATCGCCAAATCCTTGTCAATGTGCACCTCGCCCTCACCTAGCGCGACACCGGCGAGTGTGATGCGGTAGTTATTCGGCCCTAGATCAAGATCATCTTTGATATGTACCGGGGAGACCAGAAAACCCAGCTCTTCGGTCAGTTTCTTGCGTACGCCTTTGATACGCGACACCAACGCACCATTACGATTACGATCAACAAGCGGAATCAATCGATAACCGACGTCAAGGCCGATCAGGTCGACCGGATCCACGTCGTACCAGCTAAGTTCTGGCAATGCCGCCTCAGGGCTAACGTCGACCGGCTCGGGTGCGGCCGTTTCAGATCTCCTACGCGCCACGCTCAGAGCAGCGAGCGCAGCAACAGCCGCAAGGCTCAAGAATGCGAAATTGGGCATGCCCGGAATAATGCCGAGAATCCCAAGAACTGCGGCCGTAATGAACAGCGTACGGTGATCGCTGAAAAGTTGTGCAAATACCTGCTGGCGCATGTCCTGCGTGCGCGATACGCGGGTGACGATGATCGCGACGGCAGTCGACAACATCAGCGACGGCACCTGTGCGACGAGGCCGTCACCGATCGTCAACAGAGTGTAGTTATGTACGGCGGCCGAAAAGGACAAGTCGTGCTGCGACGTGCCGATGATCAGACCACCAATAATATTGATAAACAAAATTAGAATGGCCGCGACAGCGTCGCCGCGGACAAATTTGCTCGCGCCATCCATCGAGCCATAGAAATCCGCTTCCTCGCCGATTTCCTGGCGGCGGACGCGCGCTTGGTCCTGATCAATGACTCCGGCATTCAAATCAGCATCGATCGCCATCTGTTTGCCGGGCATCGCGTCGAGCGTAAAGCGTGCGGAAACCTCCGATACGCGCCCCGCACCTTTGGTCACAACGACGAAATTGATGATGACTAGAATGCCGAAAATCACCAGGCCAACCGCATAGTTGCCGCCAACAACGAATTCACCGAATGCCTCGATAACCTTTCCAGCCGCCGATGTTCCGGTGTGGCCGTTCAACAATACGACACGTGTTGAGGCGATATTTAGTGCCAGACGCATCAAGGTTACGACCAGCAAAATTGTTGGGAATACGGCAAAGTCCAGCGGCCGACCGACGTAAACTGTGGTCAGCAGGATCGCGACCGACAGTGCGATATTGAAGGTAAACAATATGTCGAGTGCGAGCGGCGGCAACGGCACCATCATCATCGCAAGCACGGCGATCAGCAGGATCGGCATACCCAGGCTGCGCAAGATCTCGCTTATGTAGCTGTTTTCACCCACGGCTTAAAACTCGTCTTCGTTTATGTCAGGAAGTGGTGGCTCAGGCGGTTTCTGGCCGGGTCGCAGGGTTTCGCGAAGCTGGTAGATATAAGCAAGAATCTGCGCGACAGCCGTATACAATTTCGCCGGAATTTCGTCGCCAATTTCGGTGCTACGGTACAGAATGCGTGCGAGCGACGGCGCCGAAAATAAAGGCACATTGTGTTCGGCAGCAACTTCCCGAATGCGCGCCGCGATTAGGTCTTTGCCTTTGGCGATGACGCGAGGCGCGCCCATCAGCGCATCGTCGTATTTGAGCGCAACCGCGAAGTGAGTCGGGTTCGTTATGACAACGTCGGCTGTTGGCAATTCCTCCATCATTCGGCGAGCTGCGATCTGTAGTTGCAAGGCACGAATTCTCGATTTGACTTCGGGTCGACCTTCCGTGTCCTTGAACTCTTCCTTGACCTGTTGTCGCGTCATCCTGAGTTTCTTCTGGTACTGCCAAAGTTGAAACGGCACATCGAATGCAGCGATGAGTAGTAGCCCCGAGCTGATGACGAGCAATGACAGACCACAAATCTTTAAGGCATGCGCTATACCACTGTCGACAGGTTCGCGACCCAGACCCGCGAGTTCATCAACGGAATACCAAAGCCACGCGATCGCAATCAGCGCCACAATCGAAAATTTTGCCAGCGCCTTGAGTAATTCATTCAAACTGTTGGCGCTAAAGACCCGTTTAATGCCCTTTGCCGGGCTGATGCGTTCGAGCTTGAACGCTACGGCCTGTGGACTGAACGACCAGCCGCCGATCAATACGGCACTCAAAAATACTGCAGCGAGCAAAATCACGGCGAGCGGTAACAAACCGATGAATATCGTGCCGGCAGTATCCGCAAATGCAATGGGTAATAAATTTGCGTCGAAAATCGCAGTGCGCTCAATGACAAGTGCTTGTGAGAAGGCATCAATTAGAGTGCCACCCATTGGTGCAGCAAGCAGCAATATGGATGTAGCGCCGGATAGCATGACACCTGTCATCGTTAGCTCACGGGAACGCGGAACATCGCCCTTCTTGCGGGCATCCTCGCGACGTTTGGGTGTCGCTTGTTCGGTTCGATCCTGTTGTGCTTGGTCTTCGGCCATTGGTTCAGTCCGTTACAGTTCAAGCAGGGCAGAAATCGCCGCGAGCGAGGTCGACAGAAATGACATGACGTTTTCCTGCAGTACGTCCATGTTTAGAAAAATCACCGCGAAACCCGACAACATCGCAACTGGAAAACCGACGGCGAACAGGTTCAATGTCGGCGCCGCCCGGCTCATCGTGCCGAATGCCAGATTGACGACCAAAATTGCCGTTACGGCCGGCAGCGCGATTTTCATTGCAAACACGAATAGTTGGCCGGTCCACGCCAGAAGTTCCGACAGGACAGTCTCGGTGAATCTGTCCTCCGCCAGCGGCCACGCATAAAAGCTCTTCGCCAATAGCTGGATCATCGCTAGATGCCCATCCATCGCCAAAAACACCAGCATTCCCAGCATCAGAAACATCTGTCCAATCACCGGGATATTCACGCCACGCGCCTTGTCCAGGAATACCGCGAAACCGAGCCCCATGCTCATGCCGATCACCTGCCCGCCGAGCGCGATCGCGTCGAAGACAAGCTGCACTAAGAATCCCAGCATGACGCCGATCACGATCTCCTGAGTCATCGTGACCAGACCCACCGCACTCAAGACTTCCGGTGTCGATGCAATCGGAATGACCGGCGCAATCACTCCAGTCAGGGCCATCGCCAGAATCAGTCGTACTCTCACCGGCACAAAACTGCCGCCCACGACCGGCATGACCATCATGAAGGCCCCGATCCGCACAAACGGCCAGATATACGTGGCCAGCTGTTCGATGATCGGAGTCAGATGTAAGTCGATCGTCATTGTTCGTTCTCGCTAACATATCGTTCACCTTTCTCTCTTTACGAGATAAGTGCCGGAATTTGCTCCATCAGGGCTTTGGTAAAGTTGGCGATGACGCTCAGCATCCACGGACCAGCAAGAACGAGCGCCAAGACCAGAACAAGAAGCTTCGGAATAAACGACAACGTCATCTCGTTAATCTGCGTTGCAGCCTGGAACATGCCGACCAACAAGCCCACGGCTAGTGCCGACAGCAGCAGCGGTGCGGCAATCATCATCGTCACCCATAATGCTTGTTGCCCAATCGTTGTAACCATTTCCGGTGTCATCACAGTGCCTCAGGTATAAAAACTCGATGCCAATGTGCCGAGAACCAGCGCCCAGCCGTCGACCAACACAAACAGCATGATCTTGAACGGTAATGAGATCAGCATTGGTGACAACATCATCATGCCCATAGACATCAGGACACTCGACACGACCAGGTCGATCACCAGAAATGGAATAAAAACGAGGAAACCGATCTGAAACGCGGTTTTCAATTCGCTGACCATGAAGCTTGGAATGAGAATTGATAGCGGCACGTCATTTGCCGAAGCGGCATCGGCGCTGCCAGCAATGCCGGCGAATAGGCTGAGATCGCTGTCGCGGGTTTGGTTTATCATGAACGCACGCAGCGGCTGTATGCCTTGCTCGAATGCCTGCGCCGCGTTGATATCGCCGTCGATGTACGGCTGCGCGGCGTTCTGATTTATGTCGCTAATTACCGGGGCCATAATAAAAAACGTCAAAAACAATGACACGCCCAACAACACCTGATTCGGGGGCGTCTGCGCCGTGCCGAGCGCCTGTCGCAGAATGGATAGAACGATAATGATGCGCACAAACGCGCTCATCGAAAGAATGGCGGCCGGAAGCAATGTCAGCAGCGTCATCAAGACCAGGATCTGGATGCTCAGCGAGTAAGACTGACCCTCAACGGCATCGCTTACGAGCGCCAGCGGCTCCTGTGCCAACGCATTAGCAAAGCCCAGCAATAGCAGCAACGCAATGCCCAGCCGCATCATCGTTTCATCTCTTTAAGAGCAGACTTCAGGCGGTGCGCGAATCCGGACACCTCGGCAACATCACTGGAGTCGACAACCGGGGTATCGAATACGTGTAGTGTGTTGACGTTGGAAGCGGTCATGCCGACGAGCAGCTGCGTCCCGGCGACTTCCACGACCATAAGCCTTTCTTTACTGCCTACGGCCCGACTCGCAATGACGTTGATCGCGTCGTTGTTGCCGCCGCCGAACAATTTGCTACGCGAATACAACCAACCGAGTACAACGATCACGCCGATCACGACGATTAAGCTCGCCGCGAAGCTCAATAGTTCGGAACCGCCTATCGGTGCAGCTGACATTGGGCTAGCCCAATTTCTCGATGCGTTCCAGTGGGCTTACTACATCCGTCAGCCGAATGCCGAAGCGGTCGTCAACGACGACAATCTCACCATGCGCGATTAGTGTGCCATTCACGAGCACGTCCATCGGTTCGTTAGCATCGCGGTCGAGCGCAATAACCGAACCTTCAACGAGTTTGACGAGGTCGCGAATCGATATTTCAGTGGAACCGACGCGAAGGCAGACGTTAACTGGAATATCAAGCACCAATTCGAGATTGACCTCGCTGGATTCCGTAGCCTGGCCGGCGTCGCTCAATTCGTCTGGCGAATATTGCGCCGCTTTCTCGCTAACCTGTGCGGCTTCTTCATTCGCGCTTTCTTCATTGCCTGTTTCTTCCGATGCCATTGTTGCTTTCCTTGTGCTGTATGTATTTATCCGCTTGCCGTTTGAGCGGCTTCGACGTCTGCGAGCCAACGAGTCGCCTCAATTGCGTAACAGCCATCGTGAACGCCGAAACGGCCTTCAAGAACCGGTACATGTTTCGCAAATACGGTGCCGATTCGTGGATTTTCGATATCGATTACGTCACCGGCTTGTAGTGCTGCAACCTCTCGCAGACTCATGCGAGCATTGCCAACGCGTGAACTGACATCGACGAGAGCCTCGGGAACACGAGCGCGAATCACCTGCTCCCAGCGGGCGTCCTCCTGCGCATCGCGTTCGCGTTTCGCTCCCTCCAACACTGGTAACAATGATGCGAGCATCGATGTTGGCCAAACGATGTGAAAATCGTGCCGCTCATCGCCGGCATGTAGAGTGAACTCCGAATGGATCACGATGGCGCTGCTCTCGATGACCTCGACGACATCGGTGCTCTGATGCACGCCGACTTTCTCGGGCTCGAGCAGAATCAGCGATTGCCAGGTAGCGACGATGCCTTTTAATATGTCCATGCAAAACAATGAAATAACGTTCATTTCACCCGGTGTGAAACCGTCGATGGCGTGACGTGGCGGATTTTCTTTCGAACCACCGTAAAAGGCTTCCACTAAGTGTCTAATGACTCCAGACTGAACGTAGATGGCTGCAGATCCATCCAACGGCATTGCTTTGAACTCGAAAATTAGTGCCACGTCGGTCGATAGCTCGCAAAACTCCGCCCACGTTGAGCTTGCAAGTGGTCCGGACTCTACTTCTACTTTCTCATTGAGAAGAACCGATGTTGACTGGCTGATAGATCCCGCGAGTTTGCGATTTAAGTTCTGCAATTTCGGGAAGCTGTCCGTAACGATGCGGTTGCGTGGCGTGACGTCGAAATCGCGAACACTGGCATACTGCAGACCGTTACCAGTCTGCACTTCGACCTCGCCGTTTTCGACGCCATCGATTAGCGCGTCTTTCTCGTCATCAGTAAGTACCTGGTCATTCATTGTCGCGCCACCTACTGGATAACAAGTGCTGTGAAGTACAACGCCTCGACACCGCCCTCGCCGGTCGTCTCAACCATGACACGCTCAATTTCCTCCAGCCCTTCCTCGAGCATTTTTTCTTTGCCTTCGCGAGTTGTGACTTCCTCGTATACGGATCCGCTGTACAGCAGGATCAGGGCATTGCGGACAACCGCGACGTTGTCACGCAAAGCATTCACGACGGACTGCTCGCGCGACATGACTTCCATCGTGATTTGCATAAAGTGCGAATCGCCCGCTTCATCTTTGAAATTGACGACGAGCGGCGGATGCAGGGTCTGATAGATTGGCGGAGAACTTTTCTCCTCAGCGACGGCTTCGCCATCACCTGCGACGTCCTCAGGTGGCGAGATCATGTTCATGACCGCAGGCCCGGCAAAAATGCCGACTACGACAAGCACGAGTGCCGCGACACCGAAGATCATCATCTTCTTCATGCCGCCGCCTTTGGACACCTCGCCGCCTTCGGTTGGGGTCTCTTCTTCAGCCATTGTTTGCTCCAATGTGTCCTGCATTAGTCAATGCAAGCGTCATGCCAAGAGCAAACGATTCGCTATTTATTTTTGTTTTTCAATGAGTTAGGTGCATTTCTCAGATTTCACACGGCGACGATTTGGCGTCAGAATTCCGGCGTGTTGCCGCCCTGCAATCGCCGTGTCATTTTTTTGACACGCATCACGCGAAGGTGTCGACGAGGCTGTCGTCAACGCGTGTATGCACGCTTCGCTCGGAGAGTTCTTCTAAGTTTCCCTCGTCGGCGACATGCCGGCTGTCAGATTGCGCGCGCTCCGCGTCTTCGCGGCCGCCGTGTTGCACGCCGTCATCGCTGACATTCGTCTCGCCAAGTAACAGGCCTTGCTCGGCAAGCATTTCCCGTAGTCGCGGCATAGCAAGCTCGATTGCTTCGCGCGTCAGCGCATGCTGTGCCTGAAATGTAACGTTCGCCGTTCCCTCGTCGATCGCAACCTGCACTCGTAATGGACCCAGTTCGGCCGGCGTCAGTCGGATTTCGGCATTTTGCAGTTTGCCATTCGCCATCATCATGACGCGTTCGGACATAGCTTTGTCCCAGCCAGATTCCTGCACCGGCAATCCAATTGAATAGACAATGGTTTGCGCACTTGGCGAGGCTAGCGTCTGTTTCGGCGCAATGGCCGTCGTCTCGGCGACACCGACGCGTACTGCTGCGTCGGCCGACGGAATCGTTTCCACGCTGAACGATCCCGGCTGAGACGTGTTAGTGACCAACGGTCGCGGCACTGGCTGCATGTCGTCGCGACCAAGTTTCATGGCCACATCATCGCCGGCAATCTTCGGGTCTACGCGCAGCGGCGGCAACCCCAGATCGACATCATCTGTATCGCCCAAAGGAATTCCAGCATCCACGACTCGTCGAGTTGCAGGCTTAGGTGCCATATTTTCCGGGCCACGGATGTTCACGATTCGTGGAATCGCCGTGTCCCGCTGCTCGGTAAGCCCTTCGAACTCGCTCGGCAAAGCCTTCGCTTTCTCTCCGATATCGCGTGGCAATGCCAACTCGGCCGGGTTGCGAACTGCGACATTAGCTACCGCCCGGCGCAACTGTGCCGAATCCGGCTGTGGCGTCAGTAACGGCGGGACCGGCAACGTCGCTGGCAGAGCTGTCGGCAGCGCCGGTGGCGCTGATTTAGGTACGTCGGCGCCTATCGCCGGCAAAACCGATTTCACGTCAGCCGCTAGTTTGGGGTCGTGAGTCTCGATCAAAGCAACGCTTCTGTGCGGTCCATGAATCGTCGAGCCCTCATTGTAATCACGCACCCAGCCAGCCACGGGCTCCTGAGGGTTAGTGTCGAAAAAATCTTTGAAAATGCTGGCGGTAACGGGCAGAAGCTCCGCAGATTGAACAGGCTGTGGCGGCAATAGCGGCAAATTATTGCCGGGGTGCGGCAGAATACCGCCATCGTCCGATGGAAGCTCGAGGTCTATATCGATTCGGTGCTGCAAAACATCGGCAAACACACCCTCGAGGGCATCGGCGTCCTCGGGCAGCAGCGTTTCGCTGGCGGGCAGCGCGTCAAATGTCGGTAGTTCGCTGAATTGCAGAACGTTCATTGGCAGCATGTGCAGTCCTTCGTCGATCAAACTTGGAGGGATCCGCTGTAATAAGAGCAAGATGCATGCCAAACCGGCTATTTGTCGTCCTCGTACAGTCGTGGTGCCGCAGGCATGTCATCCTGCGTGCGCTGCTCAAGACGTTCATCGTGCAAATGCTCCTCCTGCTGATAGCGCTCGCGTACGCGTTCGAGGGATTCCAGTCGCTGCCGCTTTTCCATCCATTGGCGCCGATGCGTCTCAAGGCTTTGCTCGCAATCGTGGACAATCTGCCGTTGTGAACGCACGGCTCGATCAAGCTTGGACAGAAAATTTTGGTAGTCCTTCCAATGCGCCGAACGCAGGTCGGCGTTATGCTTCGCTTTATCTGCATAGCTTTGACGATATGCATTGAGTTCGCCCAGCCGACCAAACTGTTGATTAAGCTGCGATTGCGAGCGGCCCGTCAGAACCCTTTGATTTCGTTCCTCAGCTTCGGCGAGCGCGACGATTTTCTTGAGTCGAGCCGAGCGCTTTTTCACGTCACTCCACCGTCTCGGCATGCGCCATGTCGGCCGCATCGAAAAGCTCGCGAAGTTCATCAAGGCTCTTTTCCGCGCTGACATTCTGGCTGTGTGGTTGACGCAAGAACTCAGTAAGCGATGGCCACAATGCAACGGCTTCGTCCAAAGCGGGATTTGACCCTGGTTGATAAGCCCCCACTGAAATCAAATCACGGTTTTCCTGATAGGTGGAGTGGACCTGTCGAAAACGTGTGATCAACTGCTGCTGGCCGTCACTAGTAAAATGTGTGATTGCCCGGCTGACGGACAATTCAACATCGATGGCAGGATAAATCCCGGCATCGGCCATGTTGCGCGATAGCACAATATGACCATCAAGAATGGCACGCGAAGCATCGACGATTGGATCGTTCGGATCATCGCCCTCAGCAAGCACAGTGTAGATGGCCGAGATCGAGCCATTGCCATCTTCGCCGTTTCCAGCACGCTCTACGAGCTGCGGCATTTTTGCGAATACCGACGGCGGATAGCCTTTTGTTGCCGGTGGTTCGCCGATTGCCAGTGCGATCTCTCGTTGTGCCTGGGCGAAGCGCGTCAATGAGTCCATCAACAGCAGGACATTCTTGCCCTGGTCGCGAAAATACTCAGCGATAGCAGCGGTCAGCCAGGCGCCGTGCAAACGCATCAGCGGTGTATCGTCGGCTGGAGTGGCGACGACGACGGCCTTAGCCATTCCTTCGGAGCCCAACGATTCGTCAATAAACTCTCTTACTTCGCGGCCACGCTCTCCGACCAGCCCAACGACCACGACATCGGCCTCGGTATTGCGGGTCATCATACCGAGTAACATGGACTTGCCAACGCCACTGCCGGCGAATAAGCCCATGCGTTGGCCGCGACCGATCGACAGTAGCGAATTGATTGAACGCACGCCCACATCGAGTTGCGTTCGAATCGGCTGACGTTTTAGCGGATTAATCGTTCGTCCAAACAATGGTACGCGCTGCCCGCTCTTAATCGGCGCACCACCATCGAGCGGATTACCGCGGCCGTCGAGTACGCGACCCAGTAATTCGTCACAGATGATAACTTCGGGCGTGCCAGAGACCGGGATAACGCGGGCGTTCGGTATGACACCGCGCATGTTACTCACCGGCATCAAAAACAGGCGATTGCCGGAAAAGCCAACAACCTCCGTTTCGACATGTCGGCCGTCGGCGGCGACAACGTCGCATCGTCCGCCCAGCTCCGCGTGGCAGCCTTCTGCTTCCATAGCCAGTCCAACCGTGCGTCGCAGCACTCCTTCGACGACAAGACTCGGGCAACCGTCGAGTGCTCGATCGGTATAGGCACCAAGCCGCAGCGCCCGTTCGAGATTACGATCCGGGTCAGGCCCAGAAAATACGGATTCGTTTCCGGCGGTCATTTTCGATTATCACCGGCAATACTTTGGATCAACGCGTTCAAGCGCGCCTCGGCGGATGCGTCGATTTGAGAGTTCTCAGTTGTAACCTGACAGCCGCCTTTCGATGTCAATGGATCTTCGACAATAACCCATGCGGGTTCACCCTCGGCTGGTGACAAATATTCACGAATGATGACCGCATCTTCTGGGTGCAAATGAACCTGCACATTGTTACTTGCGATCGGTAGCAGCTGAATCGCTTCACGCACGACGCCGATGACGTGCGTAGGTTCTTGAGAAATTTCGCGCCGAAACAGCTGCCGAACGCTTGTCATCGCAAGCTCGACCAATTGTTTCTCGATCTGCTCGTCGAGTTCATCGAACGGTCTCGCCATCGCGACTAGCAGCTGATCGAGTCTATCGACCCGTTCCTTTGCGGCAAGCTCACCAGCTTGCAGACCGTCCGCATGACCTCTTTTCCAGGCTTCCTCGTAAGCATCTTTCTGAATTGACTCCAGGCGACCGGCTGTCATGTAGCCTTTACCACTACCGCCATCGATGGCAGGGACATCCCAGCGCACGGGTTCGTCGGCGGCAGGCTTGTCAGACATACTCGTCATTGCCTTGGCCCAGGTCGATGTCTCCCGCATCTGCCAGGCGCCGCGCGACGTCCAGAATTTCTTTTTGTGCCGACTCGACGTCCGACAGCTTCATCGGACCTTTAGCTTCCATGTCTTCCTTGAGAAGTGTCGCAGCCCGCTTCGACATGTTGCCGGTTATCTTCGTGCTGATCGCCGGATCACAGCCTTTAAGCGCCACAGTGAGCAGATCATTCGACACTTCCCGAAGTAGCGACTGGATTCCGCGATCGTCGACATTGAGCAATGTATCGAACGTAAACATCATTTCCTGAATGCGTTCGGAAAGCTCTGCGTTCTTTTCTTTGATCTGGTCGAGAATTTCTTCGCCGCGAGCCGGTTTGAGCGCGTTAACAATATCGGCGGCGATCTTGTCGCCGCCGACCTTACGCGTCGACCCGCCGCTTGCATCAGTTGATTTGCTTGCGATAAGGCTTTCGATCTCGGCAAGCGCACTCTGCTGTATATCGGTGAGACCGGCAACGCGCATCAATATATCCGAGCGAATTTCCTCTGGCAGGCGCTCAACAACGTCAGCTGCCTGAGCGCTTTCAAGATAGGCGAGCACAATTGCGATTATCTGCGGATGTTCGTCTTTTACGATCTCGACAACGTCGCGCGAGCTCATCCACTTCAGAGCATCTAGGCCTTTCGCATCATCCCCGGTCATGATGCGGTCGATAAAGGCGTTCGCCTTACTTTGACCAAACGCGTTGCCGAGAATACTGCGAACGTAATTCTCAGTATCGACACCGAGGGTTGTTTGATCTTCAACGTCGGTAATAAACCCATTAAGAACGAGGTCTGCCTGATTACGAGACACGTTCTTCAACGATGCCATCGCCATCCCGAGAGCCTGGACTTCTTGGGCGCCCATGAACTTGAGCACCTCAGCTGCTTCCTTTTCGCCAAGCGTCATCAGCAACAATGCGGCTCGCTCAGTACCATTCATCTCGCGCTCTGCCAGCTCAGACATCGGCTGCAACCCATTGTTTGACAACCTGTGCGACGCGTGCCGGATCGTGTCCGGAAATGTTCTTTGCGGCGGCGACCTTTTCATCGTAGTTCGGCAACGACATTTGTCCGGCTGCGCCACCGACCTGCGCACCGGCAGATGTCATCGGCGCGTTTTGCGAACTGCCAAGGTACTCACCGCTGATCGGGACCTGCGCGTTACTAGCGACAACGCTTCGTAACATCGGCCGAACAACACCGAAAGCAATTGCAAGTACCAGCGCTGCACCTAATACCTGCTTCAACGAATCTCGCAGAATCGGTTTTTCCCAAAACGCGGGCGGCTCCTCGGCGATAACGTCATCAACTTTGCGGAACGCTTCGCCCAACACGACGACCGTATCCCCGCGAGCTTCATTGAAGCCGACGGCTTCACGAACCAGCGTCGTATAGCGGGCCAAATCTTCCTCGGTCAGCGCAGGTTCGTCCGAATCGTCTGCCATCGGACTTTCATCGATCAAAACAGCGATTGATAGTTTGCGGATCGTGCCGGCCTGCGGTCGAGTATGGCTAATCGTTCGATCGACCTCATAGTTACGAATGCTCGATCGCGATGAATTCTGGATTTCGGTTTCCTCATCCGAGGCAAGCTGCTCTGGATCGACCCCGGTCGCCTCCGGGGGCTGATTACTCAGCGCACCGGGAACGCCAGCCGACACATTGCCGCTGCCCGTGCGTAAATCCTCGTTGATTTGTTCGCTGCGCACGACCGTGTTGTTCGGGTCGTAAGACTCGCGCGCCTCCTCGGTGAATGTGAAGTCAATGTCTGCGACGACCTCAGCTCGAATCCGGCCGGCGCCAACTAGCGGTGTTAACAGGTCCTCAATGCGAGTCTTATACGTTTCTTCAACGCGTCGGGCGTACTTGAACTGACTCGTTGCTTGTGCACCTACGGACATTTCATCACCTGTACTTAGCAGGCTGCCGTACTGGTCGATCACAGTGACATTTTTGGGCTGCAGGTCCGGCACGCTCGCGGCAACTAGGTTGACCACCGCCGCGGCCTGGTCCTGCTCGAGCGTACGGCCACGATGAATATGCAATAGGACAGACGCGCTTGCCGTTTTTTGATCTCGTATGAAAGAGGTTTGCTTCGGCATTGCCAAATGCACACGCGCTTCGCGTACGGCTCCCAAACTCGAGATAGTCCGCGCGAGCTCAGACTCAAGCGCGTGCTGGTAGCGCGCATTCTCCATGAATTGACTGACGCCAAAGCTCGATTGCTCCTGCATCATTTCCATGCCGGCTGCGGCACTCTGCGGCAAGCCCTGCGACGCGAGTTCCATTCTTACTTCACGCAATGAATTCTCGGCAACTAAAATATCGCCGGTCGTGGCATTCAATTTGAATTTGATACCAGCCGTACGCAGCGCATCGCTGACCTCGGCTGCCTCGGCAGCGTCCAGGTTGGCGTATAACTGGGCATACCCAGGCTGCTGTGCCCATAACGTTATCGCAAATCCGACGGCGACTGCTGCGGCCACACCGATGAGCAACATCACCTGACGCACCGCGGGAATTCGTAACGCAGCGGCAAGATTTAAATTGCTAGTTGGCGAAGCTGCCGTGCCTTCAATGACATTGGTGTTTTCCATGATTATTCACATCTTCCTTATAGTCGCAGCCGTAATTACACCGGCATATTCATGATGTCCTGATAAGCCTGCACGAGTTTGTTGCGGACTTCAGTGACTGCCCGAAATGACAGATCTGCCTTTTGCGCCGCAATCATCACTTCGGCGAGACTCGCATCCGTCGTACCGTCTGCAAATCCGGTCTTCAGGTCGCCGGCGTGCTGCTGCACGTCGTTCACCGCGTTTAACGTGTTCTTCAACATTTGACTGAAGTCCGTCGGCGTACTTGTGGACACATTTGCCGATTCAAGCGTTACTACGTTCGGCGGCGCATGTAGGCTTTTGCTCAGCGATCGAATCTGGCTCAGCAGTTGATCGGGGCTGATCTCATTCATGGCTTTCTCCAGGTAAGTTGAAGCCGCGCTCACGCATGCGCGCTAATTTGTAGCGAAGCGTGCGCGGACTAATACCAAGCGCTTTGGCCGCATTTCCACGGTGACCGTGGCTGACCGCAAGGGCTTCCACGATGAGTTGGAATTCGCGATCCTCGAGACTTTGCTGCAATCCGGTTTCGTCGACCGTGCTCGTTGCTGGCTTCAAATCCTGTTCGAATGCAAGATCGGCCGCGGACACATCGCCATCATGTGCAAGAATCAGCGAGCGCTGAATCAGATTGTCGAGTTCACGAACATTTCCAGGCCAGCGGTGCGCCAGTAGCGATTGTTTTGCGTCTTCAGTCAGATGACGGCCGGGGCTTTCAGCCTGCCGGTATAGGAATAGCTCGGCCAACGGAATGATATCGTGATGACGCTCTCTCAGCGGCGGGACATGTAGCGGAAATACATTGAGTCTGTAGTACAAATCTTCACGGAATATGCCATCGGCGACGCATGCTCTTAGGTCACGGTTTGTTGTCGCCAACACACGGACGTTTAGTGGGATCAGTTTTCGGCCGCCGATACGTTCGACTTCTTTTTCCTGAATGACGCGTAGCAGTTTCGCCTGCAGGCCCAGATCCATTTCAGTAATTTCATCCAGCAACAAGGTACCGTTGTTCGCCTGTTCGAATTTTCCGGGGTGAGCATTCGCAGCGCCTGTAAAAGCGCCTTTTTCATAGCCGAACAACACCGCCTCAAGCATGTTCTCGGGTATCGCGGCACAGTTGATCGCGACGAATGGATGGTCGCGCCGTGACGACTGCTGATGAATGAACCGTGCAAATACCTCCTTGCCGGATCCACTCTCACCAGTAATCGTCACGGTCGCCTCTGTCGCAGCGACCCGCTCTGCGATGCGTACTAGGTCACGCGTTGATGGATCGACAGCAAGCGGTCGATCGATTTGAGATACCGGCGCCAGATATTTGTCAACGATCGCCTTGAGCTGCGCGGCATCGAAAGGCTTGACCAGATAATCGGCCGCGCCATCGCGCATGACCTTGACCGCATTTTCGATCGTGCCAAACGCCGTCATTAATACTGCGGGTATATCCGGACGTAACTCCCGTATGTTCCTGAGAAGCGTTGCCCCATCCATCGGCTCCATCTGTAAGTCGCTGACGACGAGACCGACCTCTTCGTTGTTCAGAATTTCAAGCGCCGCCGGGCCGCTATCTGCTGTCAACACATGCAATGATTCGCCGGCCAACGTGTCAAATAACGCTTCGCGCAAATGTGGATCGTCTTCGACAATTAGTACTGCTGATTCAGTCATCAGCCTCTCCCGCCGGACACCCGTCGGAAATCGGAAGCCGAATCGTGAATCGAGTGCCCTGTGTCAGCGCGATGGCCTTGACGTCGCCGCCATGAGATTTGGCAACGTCCTGGACGACGGCGAGTCCTAGCCCGGTGCCCTGTGGTCGCGTAGTGAAAAACGGTTCGAAAATATGCGGCAATAGCTCATCCGGGACGCCAGGACCGTCGTCAATCACCGTGAAGTACACCCAACGATCGTCGTGCCATGCGCCCATCTGGATACTTGCCGCGCCATCGGCCGCCTGATCGGCATTGGTAATCAGGTTGATTAGCGCGCCTTTTAGCGCGTTTGCGATGGCCGCGAACCGTAATCCTTGATCGTCGCCGTTCTTGCGATCGATGCTCGTGCCATCGATTAATAGATCAAGCGTTGTTGAATCGCCAAGCTGCGATTCGAGCGTTGCCCGAATGCTGCAAAATAACGCATGCACATCGACAACTTCATCGGCACGCCTGCCGCCTGCCGCGAAGCCAAGCATATCGTTGATCATGCGACCCAAGTCGTTGAGACGCTCCGAGATTTTTTCAACGACAAGCTGCTGCGCTTCAGTACTTGTGTCGAGTTGCGACGCATACAACATCGCCGACGCCAGCGGTGTGCGAACTTGATGCGCAAACTCCGCGGTCATTTCGCCAATTGTCGTCAGCCGCTCCTGACGCTGACGAAGCTCAGACATTTGTCGACTTTCGGTGACATCGGCGAGCAACAGGATTTCGCCGGGTTCGTTTTTCAGCGGGCGTCGCGAGAGACTTAACCAGCGGCCATCTTGAAGTTGAATATTGCCGTCTTTACTGCCGCCCGCGCGGACTTCGCGGCGAACGATACTGGCCCAGGAACAGCCGCTTAACGGTTCGTTTAACAGCGTCAGTGCTTCGCTGTTCTGTTCCTGTATGACGCCATTGCCATCAATGACAATGATCGCGCCAGGCAGCGTCTCAAGCAGCAGCGACAATCGCTGTGACAACTGTTCCTTTTTAACGAGTTCGACGAGTCGCGCTGACTGTGCCTGCTGGAGCTGTACCGTTAGTACATGAACCTTTTCCTGCAGCTCGACGTAGGTCTGCTCCAGCTGATTCGATTGCTGATTGAACAACTCGAACGCACTTTGGAGTTGCTCCGCATTTACGACATCGGTAGCCAAAACGGTCCTCATTTGCCGGATTTCCGACGAATAGCTCTAGATAACCGTTACAAAGCAAGTTGCATGCCAGAATATTTTACCTTTTAAATTCAGCTAGTTATAGAATCCAATCGCGGGATTTGCGTCAAAAAAATGACGACCTAAGCGATATGATACTTACTGATTTTCTCGACCAGGGTTGTGCGTCGCATTGACAACAGCCGTGCGGCTTTCGCGACAACGCCGTCAGACGCGGCCATTGCCTGGCCGATAAGCTGCTGCTCGATCGTCTGCAAGTGTTCCTTAAGATTCGCCTCCGTCATCTGCATCGCTTCAGTGACATTATTGATTTCGACGATCGGCGCGCCGTCCGTTTGCCGGTATTTGGTCGGCAGATCGGCAATCTCGATCGTGCCCGAGGGCTTTAAGATCGCAAGCCGCTCAACCAGATTTGACAGTTCGCGGATATTGCCCGGCCAACGGTAACTTGCAAGCGCAATCGTAACAGCCGGGCTGACACGCAGGCTGCCTGCTTCGGAACCGGTCTGGGAAATAAATAGTTCGTCTAGCAGCTGCGGCAAATCCGAAACACGTTGGTACAGCGGCGGCATGTCAATCGGAAACACGTTCAAACGATAGAAAAGGTCTTCGCGAAATTCTCTATTTCTGACCGCCTCGGGAATGTCCACGTGAGTCGCGGCTATTATTCGCACATTGCACTTTTGCAAATGATTGTTACCAACACGTTCGAACGTGCGCTCCTGCAGCACGCGCAGTAGCTTGACCTGCATGTCGAGGCTCATCTCGCCAATCTCGTCGAGAAACAACGTGCCACCCTCGGCCAGTTCGAAGCGCCCTTGTCGCGAGGTCACGGCACCGGTAAATGCGCCCTTCTGATGACCAAACAGCTCACTTTCAAGTAAATCCGCTGGAATTGCGCCGCAGTTGATCGGCACAAACGGCTGCTCACAGCGGTTGGAAAGTTCGTGGATCGTACGGGCGACGAGTTCCTTTCCAGTGCCGGACTGACCGGTGACCAGGACGTTAGTGTCAAAGTCGGCAACCTGCTCGATAAGGCGGCGAACTCTGCGAATTGGATGAGATGTGCCGGTTATTCTGTGTCGGCGTTCCGTGCCATGGTATCGCCTTGCGCGGCTCAGCAGGCGTTCAAGTTGCGATCGCTTCAGCGGCGACTCCAGACACCAGTTCGGACCGTTTGCAAACTGACTGTCGTTGCTGAGGCAGAGGAAAGGTAGTCCGGGATGACGATCGCGAAGACGCGTGGCAACGGCGTGCAAAGCATCGTTCTTGCAGCCTGCACAAATTACAGCGGCAATGTCGTCATCAGCGGTACCGATCGGATCCGGATCAAGCTGATCCACAACAACTATGATCGGCTGGTATTCGAGGAATCGCAGTCTACGACTAATATTGGTCGCCCGATCTCGATCGGTGTCCAGTACCAGAACCTTCGCGCGGCAGTCATTGCCGGTTGCCATGCTGATCCCCTCAGATCTTTTACATAAGCTTCAGGGCTAGCATAAAGCCTTGAATTCACTACATTTGTGACTCAAGTCACAAATACGTCAAATTCACCGTGATGCGTAGGCCTTGGTGGCGACCTGGCCACGCCGCAACGCCGATAGTTTGCCGGTCACATCGCTGCGCGCGCTTATTGCCTCGGCCGCAACCTTCTCGGTCGCACGGTGCACCGCCATTAGGACCGATCGACGCTCAGCTTCGGGTACATCGAGCAGCGCGCCGCGAAGTCGCGCCGCCAGATTCTCTACTTCAGACCAATCGCCTTTCGCCGCAAGTGCCTGCATGTGTTCGGACATTTCAAGAACGACAGATTGCGGTGATTCCGTCATCGCTGCATGGCTGGCTACCATAATCAAGCTCCTTTTGTATCGTTGGCGATGTCGGCGATAGCATCCCATGCTTCCTTGAGTTCGCGCAGCAGCCCTGCAACTTCCTCAAGCTTGCCGTCATCATTGTGCAGGTTGGCCTCCAACAGACGCCGCATCATATAGGCGTATAGCGCGTCGAAGTTCTCCGACATGCGTTTGTCTGCTTCGTGATTGAGGCTGGCCTGCAGCCCATTAATGATGCCGATCGCATCAGTAATATTGTTGCCTTTTTCCTGAATCTCGCCTTCTTGCATCTGTGTTCTCGCCAATGCGATTTTTTCGAGCGCACGCTCCATCATAAGCTGAATCAGCCGATGCGGTGTTGCATCATCGATGCGGCTTTCTGTCGCGATTCGTTTGTATTGTCTTATTGCGGCATCTGGATTAGCGGAAAGCATTACGGATCCTCTTCAAAACTAGTCAATGCTAGTTGCTGTTCGGGTTATCAACGCCGGGCAGATTGTTCAGCTGCTGCGCCAAAAAGTTGCTGGTCGACGACAATGTCGCCAATAGGGAGTCGAGTGCATTGAACTGACGCAGCAATCGGGTCTCAAGTGACGCTAGGCGCTCATTTAATGAATCGCGATCATCGACGAGTCCTTCGATCTGGGTCTCGATGCCCTTTGTGCGAGTTTCGATGATGCCGTCACTATCTAGGAAGCTGTCCGCCAGATCATGCAGCCGTACGCCGAATCCATCCGTGGTCGAGAATAGCTGGCCAAATCTTACGAAGTCATCGGCAAGTACCGTCGACAACGTGTCATCGTTGATTGTCAACGTACCATCCAGCTGGGTTTCGATCCCAACGTCAGTCAGCGTCGCAAAATCGGCGTCAAGGTCCGTAACAGGCGTACTGAGCTCGCGACGAATCTGGTCCCGTATGCCGCGCACCGTAGCATCGCCCAGCAATGGGGCGGCAAGGTCAGACTCCGCGTCGTAATCCGTTAGTGAATCAAGTGTCGACATCAGCGCGTTGTAGCTCTCGACAAAATCGCCGACTAGAGCACGAACTGCGGTTTCGTCGTTTTCGATGCTTAGAACATCAGCAACGCCGCCCGATTCCGCGAAGATCGAAATCGTCACGCCTTGCACTGCTCCGGTAATCGTATTCGACTCATTCATGATGTCGAGACCGTCGATACGAATTAACGAATCCTGTGCTGGGGATGATTCCGTCAGCGACGCCAAGCCTTGGCCTGGATCATACTCGAGGGAAGCAAGGCCGCCGTCACCGCCAGCCTGTGTCACCGTGATCGTATTGGCAGCACCCGTCTTGTCGCCGGTTAGTATTAGGTAGCTGCCGCTGTCAGCGTTTACGATCGTTGCCGATACGCCCGGGTTGTCGGTAGCTGTATTGATTGCATCGCGGATCCCGGCAAGTGTGTTGTTATCGACGGTGATGTCGAGATCCATCGTGTCCGCACCAACACCGACGGTCAAAGTTCCGGTGCCGACAACGGTATCTGAATCAACGAACGCACCTGACGTCAGTTTTTGTGCTTGCGCCAGTTGCACGACTTCAAGCGCATAGCTTGCCGGTAACGCAGTAGTTCCGGCCGTCGCCGTAAAAAAGTTTTCGTTACTGGATACAGCCTGCCTAATAAGAAATTCTTGAGGCGATTTAATCGTTGCTAGTTTGTCGCGAAGATCTGACAGTGCCGATTTTAGACTGCCGAAAGCAGAGAGCTTCGCTTGCGCTCTGACCTCCTGCTGTCCGATCCTCGTTTCCACTGGCTGGCCCTCCGCGGCAACCAAACTCTGCACAATTCCCGCGATATCCAGCCCTGAGCCAATGCCTGTCGATACTATGCTGGCCATGTCATTTGCCTCTTAGGTTCCGATTGCTTTTCTACAAGCAGGTAACTTCAAGAAACGTGCCAGAAAGCGGTGTCTCGCGTCGCTGACGCTTAGACAACGCGATCATAGAGTCGAAGCTCGACGTCACCATTGACCGAGAGGCTGATATTCGTCTTATCCGGAGGAATCTCCCGGATTATCTCGCCGGTCTCACGATCGAGGACCTGGATAACCGACTGGCCGCTGTTCATATCGACTTTGAAACGCAAATCCCGGCCGATCGACTGGCTCGCGATATTGAGTTTGGCAGCGAGCGCGTCCAGGTCGGGTTCTATCTTCGCCGGAGCCGGCACGGTATTGCCGGTCTCAGGCTGTGCATTGCCGGCAGGCTGCGCCTGACCGGATGGCAGCCCCGGAATCGACCGAAGCTGCAACGCCGAAAAATTCCCCGTGGCGCTGGAGATTGTCTTTACGTCTTGATCAGACACCTGCATTCTCCTTGGTCCTTAAAGGCTGGCGGCGTCCCTGCCGCCAGCCTTAAGGGTTTTTTACTGCTTCCACTTACTGCAGCAGGCTCAAAGCGAGCTGCGGTTGAGCGTTCGCCTGCGACAGCACAGCCACGCCAGCCTGTTGCAGAATCTGTGCCTTTGTCAGGGCAGCGGTTTCTGCGGCAAAGTCTGCGTCCTGAATCCGGCCACGCGACGCGGCAAGATTCTCACTGACTGTTTGCAGGTTGATGATGGTTGACTCGAAGCGGTTCTGGATTGCACCTAAGTTACCGCGCAGTCCGTTGACGTCCGTCAGCGCCGAATCAATACGGGCAATCGCGAAGTTCGCGTTTGCGACGGTATCAACACCCAGTCCCGCGAGCGTCTCAGCTGTAACGAGGCCATCGGCCGCTTCATCAACCGTTATAGTCGCGAGCAAGCCGGTCGTGTTGCCACCACCGCCCGCTTCCGTGAAGTTGACACCTGCATCGTCTGACAGAATCTGCAGCTGGTCCGTCGCATTAACAAATGCCGAAACGCCACCTATGTTCGCTTCGTTGATAGCGTCAGCGGCTTCCTGCACCGTCGATTCAGCAGCGATCACAACCGTCCCAAGCGTTGCGGCACCAGCGTCCAGAACAGTCAGTGTAACCTCACCGAGTACCGGGTCCGCCTCGGCCGCAAAGTTAAACGCCGCGCCTGTGTCGGTGTTCACCGAACCGATTGCCGCTGCTGTCACATTTGTCGTTAAGCTTACCGAGATCGTTTCGCCAACATTGGCGCCGACCTGGAACGTCGCAGTACCGAATGATCCGTCAAGCACTTTGACGCCATTGAAGTTCGTCTGCTTCGCAATACGGTCGACTTCAGCAACACGTTCGGCGACTTCTGCATTCAATGCTTCGCGATCCGACGCAGAGTTCGTAGCGTTGACCGACTGAACAGCAAGCTCACGAATGCGCTGTAAGTTGTTGGTCAGCTCAGCGACAGCACTCTCGGCCGTCTGTGACAGCGAAATACCATCGGATGCGTTCCGTACTGCCTGGTTCAGGCCACGGATCTGCGTGGTGAAGCGCTCTGAAATTGCGAGACCTGCCGCATCGTCCTTCGCGCTGTTTATCCGCAGGCCTGTGGACAGTCTTTCCAGTGACTGGTTTAGCAAACCTTGCGAACGATTCAAGTTACGTTGCGCATTGAGCGATGCAACGTTGGTATTGATCGTCTGTGCCATTTCCTTAACTCCTAGTTATCCAAAATAAGCCCGGTCTGCTAAAGCTGCCGGAAGCCAATCGTAATGACCTCGAAATCCATTCATGGCCACCGTTCAGTGGAGTTATCGGACAAGGTTTTCGAATCTTTAAGAAAAACCCGCAAAAGTCGCCAGAGGGGCCCGGCCAAGATTTATGAAACTTTAGGGTGTTTTGCGGAATTTGTGACGTGGTACGCGTAAAAAGACATGCTCAGAGGAAATTAAAAAGGGACAGCTGCTGCGTACGAACAAACGACTGTTGCGCAGCCTCTAGCAAAGTTACTTCCAAGCTCAGCCGCGACAGCGCTTCGGCGTAATCTAAGTCTTCGACGCCTGCCAGTGTCTCCTGAATGGTCAAAGTCAGAGCAGCGTTACTGTCAACCTGGTTTTCGATCACGGCCAGGCGGGAACCGACCTTTGTACGAATGTTCAGGACTGCGCCGATGGCCTGATCGATATTTTGCAGACTGGCGTTGACGGCGTTTGTCATCGCTGCGCGTGAATCGTCACCGATGATAGGCTGCTCAATCGCCGTCGCCAGCTTATCGATGGTCGTGAAAATATCCTGATACGGGCTCGGAGTGACGGCAAATTCATCCGCGGCGCCTGGCTGTCCGGTCAGCGAGAACTCGATGCCCCGGAACGCGATCCGATCGCCGGACTGGTAGGCACTCGCGGTAACGAGCGCGCCGCCGGAGTCGAGTACTTCGTAGTTAGCCGGATCAATAAACCGCACGGTGTATGTGTCTTGGTCCCATACGCTTGGGTCGACGACGCTGCTTTGTCCGACAATCCCGGTGCCGGCGTTGCTCGCCGCCGGTGTGGCCGTGAATACGCCATTGCCGGCGCGAATACGGAAGAAAATGTCCGCACCGGAATCTCCATCGGCGATCTGCCGGCCCTCGCCGATCTGAATGAGGCGCTGCCCCTGATCGCCGTTATAGGCGAAAGTCATGCCCATGCGCGATACCGGTTCGACATCTTCGAGGTTACCCGAGAATAGGTAGCGCCCGTTGCCGTCTTTCTGGTTCGCGAGCTGCATCAGGTTTTCGAGGTGTTCGCGCATTTCAATTGCGATCAATTCACGTGTTTCATTGCTTTGCGTCGCATTGTTCGCCTGCAGCGCGAGCTCGCGCACACGTTGCAGTACATTATTGACCGAGCCCAACACACTTTCTTCCTGCGCCAGTTGATTTTGCGCGATGCCGGCATTGCGATCGAACTGTTTGAGGCGGGCGATGGACTCACGGAACTCCAACGCGCGCGATGCCGCGATCGGATCATCTGACGGCACCAGGATCCGACGGCCGGTCGAGATCTGTCGCTGCGTGTGATCGAGCGTCGACTGCAGTCGCTGCATAGCCGACAGCCCAGTCAGGTATGTGCTGATTGTCGAGACGCGCACGCTTATCGGCTCGTTGCGTTCAATAGCGCGTCGAACAGTACATTCGCGACGCCGACAACCTGGGCAACCGCCTGGTAGGCCTGCTGATATTGGATTAGTTTTGCGGCCTCTTCATCGAGATTAACGGCCGAATTCGACAGCATTGCATCTTCGGCATTACGCAATACGACGCTCTGCGCATCGAGGCTGGACTGAATCTGATGCGTTGTGCCACCGACGCCGGCGACCAGTCGGCCGTAGTTTTCATTGATGCTGATGGCACCGCCGTCAAGCAGACCTGTCGTCTGAATACCATTGAGTAGCAAACCATTGCTGTTGTCGCCGGACGCACCAAAATTGGCGTCGATTGTGAACTGATCGCCGGCGAACGGAGAGCCATTTATTGTGACAGTTGTGCCGTTAATGATAATTGGGTCACCTTCCGTATAGGCGAATGCCCCGGCACCGTTAATTGAATACGTCGTTGGATCGATGAATTCAATCACGGCAGACGTTAGCAGCGCCGGGTCTGTCGGGTCGCTGGCACTCGCCGCAGAAATTGTTGCGTTACCGGTATTCGCGAGAGATGCCGCGGAACGTGTTGGTGCCGCCATGGCGATATCGAGTGGCTCTCTTATCAGGTTCTGAATCGAGCCCGCCGCATCCTGACCCGTGCGAATCAGCAAGCGATCACCGGCTGCGGGAGCGCCGCCAACCTCTATCGCAATACCGTCACCGACGAACGGATCCGCCGCGGTTCCGGCGCCGCTCAGCGGAATCACAGCGCCATTATCCTGGCGAGTCAGACTGTAGGCCGCGCCATCGAACTCGAGGACATAGTCGGCGCCGGAAAACGCACCCAGATCGGCGATCGCGGCCACCACAGTACCGCTGCCGCTATTATTGCCGGACGTCAGTATTGTTGGCGGGTCGATCGCGAAGAAATCGCCGCCAAGATTGCCGCGCAAATCCATGCCGGCATTTTGTTGCAGGTTGAAGCTTTGGACGAATGCGGCCGCTGTCTGACCGAGTGACTGCCTCGCCGGATCGAGCATTCTGCTGCGAAACTCAAGTAGCCCGCCTATCGCACCACCGGTAAGGGCATTGTCCAATGGCGTTGAACCTGCCGCACCCTCATAGACAACATTCACCCGAGTCGGATCGAATTCACTGCCGGCAATCGACAATCCTTGCGCCTGTTTGCCAATGACAAGCGACTGACCGGAGCCAATAAACACACTCATCGTGCCGTCATCTTGTATCGCAGTCGACACGGACACCTGTTCGGATAGAGCCATAACCAGTCGATCGCGCTCGTCCAGCAAGTCGTTCGGCGCTTGTCCACCAGCGCTGGTCGCGGCAATTCGGTCGTTGACGTCGGCAATCGCCGACGACAAGCGGTTGATGTCGTCGACGGCGAGACTCAAGCGTTGATTGACTTCACTGTCGAGTTCGTCGAAACGTCGATCCAATGCCTGGAAGCGATTGGCCAAACCGTTTGCCTCGCCAAGCAAGGCCTGGCGCGTCGGAATCGACGCTGGGTCATTCGCCAGATCCTGTACTGCATTGAAGAATGACTGCAGCCCGGTATTTAGGCCGGTATCCGGATCCGCTAACAGCGTATCGATTCGTCCGGCCAACGTGCTCAATGTGCTAAAGCGTGCATGACCCGTCGTCGACGCCTGCAGCTGCTCGCCCAGCATCGCATCATAGATGCGTTTAATCGTCGAGATCTGCGTGCCGCCGCCAACATAGAGATTCCCAGACCCCGAACCAAGTCGGGTCGTGAACTCTGCAACCTGGCGGCTGTAGCCTGGCGTATTCGCGTTCGCGATATTATTGCTGGTGACAGCCAGCGCGCGCTGAAACGCGAGCATTCCTGTCAGGCTTGTATTCAGTAAATCTGGCATTGCAAAATCCTCAATGGCCTATCGGCGCATCTGTCGCATCCTTTAGGCTGTCGAGTACACGCGTCATCGTGTCGCTGCTCGCAACGCGCGAGATCTTGTCTGCATATTTCGGGTCCGTTGCATAACCACTCGATTGCAGCGCGTTCGCGAAACTAGCAATGTTTGCACCGTGATCGCGTACGTCTGAATATCTCGGGTTCGCAGTCAACAAATCAGCGTAGTCGTCGAATGTCTCGCCAACACCGCCATACGCCCGAAATTGTGCAAATTCATGACGGGCTACGCCGCCGTCGAATTCCAAGGTCCGGCGGGCCACGCTGTCACCGGACCAGTCACTACCGGCTTTGATGCCAAACAGATTAAAGCTGGATTCGCCGTCGCGCCGAGCCATGACGTGCTTGCCCCAACCCGTTTCAAGCGCAGCTTGCGCAAGTACGCCTTCCGGAGCCACATTCAGCCGTGCGGCGATGCGCTTCGCATGTGGCCAGACATCGCGTGCAAAACTCTCTGCGTCAGCCCAGGCCGGTTCGCTCCTGGCGAAACTCGCCGGCCGGGCTCGTTCAATGGCGAATGTTCGCTCGATTGGCAGCTTCGCTGCCTGTTCTCCACCCAGTTGTCGCACTAACATCTCCGCGAGGCCGATGCCGTTGCCGCTCGCCATTTCCATCGCGAGCTGCTGATCCAGCATGCTCTGATACATTTCGTGCGAATCGCTTTCTCCGAAAATTGGATCCCCGAGTGACGCTTCGCGCATGTTTTTCAACATGGACTGCAAAAACAATGCCTCAAACTGTCCGGCTACTTCTTTGAGCACCTTGGGATCATTGTTTTCCGCACCGCGCCGAAGCTCGGCGAAATGCGTGAAGTCGGTAATCGACGCAGTCATTGGCTGCGCCTTAGATAATGACGAGCTCGGCGCGCAGCGCGCCTGCTTGTTTCAGCGCTTCGAGGATTGCCACTAAATCTCCGGGCGCGGCGCCAACGCGGTTCACGGCCTGAACAATCTCGTCAAGGCTCGTGCCAGGCTCGAACAAGAACATGCTGGCCTCATCCTGCTCGATCGTCACCCCGGAATCGCTAAGCGCCACCGTTTCGCCAGCGTCGCTGAACGGTGCCACCGGCTGGCTGACGAACGGCGTTTCACTAATAGTGACGACGAGCGACCCGTGTGAAACCGCAGCCGGCATGACTCGCACGTTTGAGCCGATCACTACGGTGCCGGTTCGCGAATTCACAATGACCTTGGCCTGCACTTCGCCCGGTTCAACTTCGAGATTTTCGAGCGCGGCCACAAATGCCGTGCGTTGTGCCGCCAATGCGGGAGGCCGCACGTTAACCGATACGGCGTCGATCGCGACGGCCGTGCCGTCGCCAAGCGTCGAATTTATCTGCGCGGCCAGTCTGGTGGAAGTCGTAAAGTCCGGCGTGTGCAGGTTTAAGACGATTGCCTCACGCGTTAGAAACTCACTATTGACAGAGCGTTCGACCGTACCGCCATTCGGAATGCGTCCGGTACTGGGAATATTAACGGTCACCCTGGACCCATCGGCGCCTGACGCGCCAAAACCGCCGACAACCAGATTGCCCTGTGCGATGGCATAGACATTGCCGTCGACGCCGCGCATCGGCGCCATCAGCAGGCTGCCACCGCGCAAGCTTTTGGCATTGCCGATTGACGACACGGTGACGTCCAGTTTCTGGCCGGGCTTCGCGAATGCCGGCAGGTCAGCTTGTACGGTAACGGCCGCAACGTTTTTCAACTGCAGGCTGGTGCCCGGGGGAATTGTGATACCGAACTGCGTCAGCATGTTGATAATGCTTTGCACGGTAAATGGCGTCTGTGTCGTCTGATCGCCGGTTCCACTCAGGCCAACGACGAGGCCGTAGCCGGCAAGTTGGTTTTCGCGAACCCCAGCGACACTGGCCAGATCCTTGACGCGTTCCGCATGCACAGACTGGGCGCCGATCGAAAGTAACGCGATCAGACTGAGTGCAGTGATGGTTGCAGTTCTTTTCATGACAAGCGTATCCCTTCGCCGTGATCAATACGGATGGAAAATTGAATTGAAGAATCTTGAAATAAGGCCCATGCGATTTGCGGCCGCCAACGCACCTTTGGCGCTATAGGCGATCTGGGCATTCGCTATCCGTGTCGATAGCACGGAGTTGTCTGTTTCAATGTCGTTGGGACGAATGATGCCTTTCACGCGAATAAATTCCCGGCCCTGATTGATTGTGAGCCACTTCTCGCCCTGGATAACGAGATTGCCGTTCGGCAGCCGATCAATAACGGTCACCGTGATGTCACCGTCCAAACTGTTGCTCTGGCTGCTCGCTCCCTGGCCGTCAAACGACGAACTGCCGTCGAGGCTGCCGCTAAATAGCGGTGTTCCGCCCTTGGTTATCGGCCGACCGAAGATTTCGGGATTCGCAAGCGTCGCTGCGGTCGTCTTCGCGGTCTGAGTTTGCGAGTTCTTGCTGGCATTCGTCCGTTCGACCAGTCGCACCGTCAGAATATCGCCGACTCGGCCCGCTTTAAGGTCTTCAAACAGCCGAACCTCAGTTCCCGATTGAAAAATTGTGCCGTCCGACGGTTCCGAATACACCTGCGGCACCGGCGGCGGGCTGTATTGCTCCGCTTCGTCAACCGGTAGCAACGAACAAGCGCCGAGTAGCCCGCACAGCGTGGCATAGGCAAGAATCTTTGGTACCGAATTCACTGTCGTTACCCCTACAGGTTGTTGTTGACGTACTGCATCATTTGATCGTTGGTCGTGATTGCTTTCGAATTCATTTCGTACGCACGCTGCGTTTCGATCATGTTGACCAGTTCAGCGACGACGTTGACGTTCGAACTCTCGAGCGCGCCCTGCGTCAGCGTGCCGAGACCATTTAGGCCAGGCGTGCCGGCCTGGGCAGTGCCACTGGCCGCGGTCTCGATGAAAAGATTTTCGCCGACCGGCTGCAGGCCGACCGGGTTGATGAAATCGACGGTCTCCAGCGTGCCAACCTGAGTCACAGCGGTCTGGCCCGGTAGTTTCACGGTTACCGTGCCGTCCGTGCCGATCGTAATGCTCTGTGCGCTATCCGGAATCGTTATGCCAGGCTGCACGATGTAGCCGCTCGATGTAACCAGCTCACCCTGGTCGTTCATCTGGAATGTACCGTCTCGCGTATAAGCCAGGTCCCCGTCCGGCTTCAGTATCTGAAAGAAGCCTCGACCGCTAATCGCGACATCCATCGCGCTTCCGGTTTGCAGCACGCTGCCTTGCGTGAAGAGTTTTTCGGTTGCAACAATACGTACGCCGGTACCGAGGCTCAAACCCGACGGCAATATCGTGTCCTGCGAACTTTGCGCACCGGATTGGCGGATGTTTTGATACAACAAATCTTCGAATACGGCGCGGCCTTGTTTGAAGCCGGTCGTATTGACATTGGCGAGGTTGTTCGAGATCACGGTCATGCGCGTCTGCTGCGCATCTAGTCCGGTTTTCGCCACCCATAGTGCTTGACTCATCTTATTTTCTCCGCTTGCTTAGCTCATGCTCATCATCTGCGCTGCCGCGTCGGCATTTTCCTCAGATGTTTTGATCACGTTGATTTGCATTTCGTATTGACGCGCCAACTCGATCATATTGACGAGCGTTCTGGCCGCATTCACGTTGCTTTGCTCAAGAGCGCCAGACCGCAGCTGGACGCTCGCATCGGCATCGGCAACGCCCCCATCCGGCAAATACAGCAGGCCATCGCTGCCCTTTTCGAGAAGTGTTATATCGGGTTTGACGAGCTTTATGCGATCGACAATGCTCAGCGTCTCGGGACCTTGCCCGATCGGTTGGATCGTAATCGTGCCATCCTTGCCGATCGTCAAACTGCCTGTCGGCGGAATTGCGACCGGGCCGCCATTGCCCAGGACCAGGTGACCGCTGCCGGTCTCGAGCAGCCCACCCGCGCCTTCGCGCAAAGCCCCGGCGCGTGTATACGCTTCGGTGCCGTCGGGCGCCTGCACCGCAAGGAAGCCTTCACCGAATATCGCGACATCGAGATCGCGACCGGTGTTTGCGATCGGTCCTTGCGAGAAATCGGTGCCGTAGGACTCGACGACCGCGTTGACTCGCGCATCGACGCCGGGACCGTCGACCGGTACAGAGCTGAACGAGTGCAGGTCGGCACGAAAACCGGTCGTCGAGATGTTTGCAAGATTGTTAGTGTTGATCGCCTGCGCATATTCGGTCTGCTTTGCACCGGTCATCGCGACGTAAATCATCTCATCCATGCCGTTCCCTCAGGTATCAGAGCCGTTATCGCTAACGGATGTTGATGACCGTTTGTGTAACGGTATCGGCCGTCGAGATCATCTGCGCGTTCGCCTGGAAATTGCGCTGCGCAGTGATCATTTGTACAAGCTGAGCGGTCAGGTCAACGTTCGACGCTTCCAGTGCACCAGATTGAATATTGCCGAACGACGCGGTGCCCGCTTCGCCGAGCAACGCATCGCCTGACTGGAAGGACTCGCCCCAGGTCGTGTCGCCAATCTGCTGCAGACCCTGCGGGTTTACGAAATTCGCCAACGACAATTTGCCGAGCGACGTCGACTGACCGTTGGTGAAGCGCGCGAAAACGATGCCTTCGGCGTCGACGCTAACGCCGGTGAGCCGACCGGTGGTAAAACCGTCCTGCGACAGCGAGTTCACGCCGAAATTACTGCCAAATTGCGTTGCAGTGGCGAAATTCAGCGACATCGCGATGTCGGCCGCGCCGGTGCCCGGATTGTAGGGCGCGAGCGGCATCAGGCCGCCGATGGGCGCCAGTAGGCTGCCGTCGTTTGCAAACGTAATCTGCGCCGCGCCGGCGACGGGATTGCCGGCAATCTCGACTTGCGTATTCCACGTGTTGGCTACGGCATCTTTTATGAAGTAGACCGTTGCCGTGTGCGCTGCGCCGAGCGTGTCGTACACCGTGACCGACGTCGTGTGATTGAAGCTGCTCGGGTCGGTTGGATCGAACACCGGGTTTGTCGGTACCGCCGCATTCGCTGGTAAGTTGATGCCAAACGCGGCCTCTGTCGTTGCTGCCGGCGGATTGGCGCCCGTCGTCAGCTGCAGATCAACCGGCGTGCCGGTATTGAACAGGCCGGCACCGGCAAATGGGTAGGCTTGTAGCCGCGCGCCCTGAGCATTGACGACGAATCCCTGGTTATCGACTCCGAATGCGCCGGCGCGTGAATAGCTTCGCGCACCGTTATCGTTCAACACGAAAAATCCCTCACCACCAATGGCGAGGTCCAATGCGTTGTCCGTAAAGTCGATGTTGCCCTGTGTAAACTGCTGAGCGATTGACGACAGGCGTACACCGCTGCCGGTGGCGCTGGAGCTGACACTCTGCGTGCCAACGGCGAATACCTCGGCGAACTGCGCGCGCGACAATTTGAAGCCGTTCGTGTTGACGTTTGCGATGTTGTTAGCCGCGACACCGAGATCGGCCGATGCGGCGTTGAGTCCGCTGAGTGCAATGGTAAATGGCATGTCGTTCTCTCCTTCAGGAATTCGATATTTAAGTAATCTGGTAGACCTGGCTCAGTGACAGCGATTCGCCACCTGCCAGATTCAATGTCATTGCGCCGCCGAACTGGCCAAGCGTGACCGACTCAATATTGGCTCTTATGAACGCACGTGCCGACTCAACGTTGGAGCCGCGAACTACGCGTGCACTGATTTGGTAATGACCGGCATCCAGAAGATCGCCGTCTGCGTTACGCCCGTCCCAATCGAAGCGCACGGTCCCGGGGGCCTGTTGACCGAGATCGATGCTGCGAACCAGTTGCCCGGACGCGTCGGTAATGTCGATTTGTACGCTGGTAGCCGCCGCGCCGAGATCGACCGCCCCACCCATCGGTGCCGCACCATCGAAGTAGCCCGAATCTGTCTCCGCAAGCACCGTGCGGCCAACGAGGTTCGCGGCCTGCAGTGCCTGTTCGTCGCGCAGTGCACCGGCGAGTCCGGAGAAAGAACCGTTTAGCGAATCGATGCCGCTTACGGTACTGAATTGTGCGAGCTGACCCAGGAATTCGCCGTTGTCCATTGGCTCGAAGGGGTCCTGGTTTCTGAACTGCGTAATCATCAAAGTCAGGAAGTCTTCCTGACCGAGTTCGCCGCGTTCGCGTTGTTGCGGCGGCGGCGCGAATATTCGCGCATCGTCTATTTGTGTTGGCGTCACCATTACTTCATGCTCTCAGTGGCTCTCGTTAACGTCCAAGTGACAGGGTCTGCAACAGCAGATCCTTCGTTGTATTGATGATCTCGACATTGTTTTTGTAGGAGCGAGATGCCGAAATCATGTTGACCATTTCCTCGACCGCATTGACGTTCGACACATAGACATTGCCGTTCTCGTCCGCCTCCGGATGATCCGGTTGGTGGCGCAAGCTCAGTGCCGCAGAACTTTCGATAATGCCGTCGAGGCGCACACCAGAAATGCCGCTTTGACTGTTGAGTGATTCCTGGAACGATGAAAACACCGGTTGTTTCGAACGATAGACCTTGTCCGGATCACCGCTGACGCTGCCCGCATTCGCGAGATTGCTCGACGTTACGTTCATTCGCACCGATTGCGCGTTCATCGCCGTGCCGGCCGTGTCAAAAACCTTGAACAAGGACATTAGTCGCCTCCCTTCAACGCGTATCGGATGCTGCGGATCTGTCCGTCGAGAAATGCAAGGCTAGCGCGATACATCAACGCGTTTTCCGCAAACGCGGCCTGCTCGACGTCGGTTTCGACCGTGTTGCCGTCCAGCGTTGGTTGTGTCGGAACTCGATACTTGAGCTGCTCGGCGGTTGTCGGCGCGGCGCCGCGACCGGCGCCAAGGTGCATGTCATTCGTACCCATCAGCCTGAGCGAGCCATCCTGCACATGCTTCAACGCCGTGCTGAAGTCCATATCGCGTGCCTTATAGCCCGGCGTGTCCGCGTTCGCGATGTTCGATGACAACACTTCGTTGCGAAGCGCTCGAAGTTTCAGAGCTTGCTCATGTTGTGACAGTACATTCAGTTCCATCAGTACAACCCGTTTCCCAAAACCTGTCGTGCGTTTGCGAGTACTGCAGATGCCGATGCAAAGCGCGTGCCAAGTAGACAGACGCTGCGTCGCTAAAGGATTCTTCGATTGAGCCGATGAACTGTGACAGGGATTTGCCTCATCACGAGACATCCTTCCGGCAAAGACTTGCCGTTCAGGCGGCAAGTGCTTGCAGCATTCAACAATCACGCAGTGCTTGATGCTCATTGCTGCTGGCACGGCGCTTGCATTATCTCCAGCAGAGCAAGGGTTCTGGTCCAGGCGTGACGTTCGGCTGAATGAATCCGCAAAGTCCAAAGCCGCGTCGCGCCTGGCACCAGTTGCAAACTGGAAGCGTTTTGATGCCAATAAACATCGCAACTATCGTCAGGAAATTGACGCCGACTGCGCGCTGGCGACGAGATATCGACGCGCAAACGCGTCGATTCGTATGCATTGGACTCGTCGTGATTATTCATATCGCATCGGGCGCATCCGCCGCCGGTAACTCGAACGGCGTGGGCATCTGGCATTCGACGGCAGACATCGCTGCCGTCGCAGAAGCCTTCCTGATGCAGCGGCTTGGTAAAACGTCGCAGGACACGGCGGTGCGCGCCGGAATGTTGGATGGCCGGCTAAAACTCGCTGCTTGTAGCGCGCCACTCGAAGGATTCTTAAGGCCCAGTGCAAAGATCGGTCCGAAGACGATCGTCGGCATACGCTGCAACGGATCGAAGCCCTGGAAAATCTACGTTCCGGTCGACGTTGTCGTTAGAACCGAGGTCTGGGTTGCACGACAGCCGCTACCGAAGGGCCATCTGCTGACCAAAGAGGATCTGACTGCGGATGTCCGCGACGTGTCACGAATGACTGCCGGCTACGTATCAGACCCGAATACCCTGATCGGCCAGCGCTTGCGCTCGTCGGTGCTTGCTGGCCGCATATTGACGCTGAAGCTGATCGAAGCAAACAACGTCGTAATGCGAGGACAGACCGTAACTTTGGTCGTTTCGGGCAGCGGCTTACAAATCCGCATGACCGGCAAAGCCTTGATGGACGGGGCTTTAAACCAACGAATCCGGGTCGAAAATCTGACTTCAGGCCGCATTGTCGAGGGCATTGTGCGCTCCCGCGAATTGGTCGAAGTGTTAATGCCGAGCGCTAGGGATTCGGCCGGCAATAATTCTCATTTAGCCCCTAAAGTATCGGCCGCCGTGGCCGATACGACTAATTAGCAACAATGATTGTTGAGGAATGACGTTATGACAAACAAAATCGGCCCGGTAGATCAGAGCATGGTCGGAAAGATTGGCGGTAAAGTCGACGAATCCGATGCGAGCAACCGAGTTTCCCCCGAACAAGGCACTCAGGGCAGCGACGCCGGTCGCAGCGGCGCATCTAGCGATACCGTCAAGCTGACCAGCGGCGCGCAACTGCTTGAGCGACTCGAGAAATCACTCGAATCTCTCCCGGCTGTGGACAGTAAGCGAGTCGCCGAAATCAGATCAGCAATCGAAAACGGCAATTACGAGGTTAACGCTCAGGCGATAGCCGACGCGTTAATTCGCTTTGAGCGCTCATTCGGTGAATAGCCGTGCCACGCCCATCCAAATCTGAGGCACGTTCTCAAATCGTTGATGTCATAGGCGAGTGCGTCAATTACGCGCTCGGCCTGAAGGAATCGCTGCGTGACGAACGCGCAGCACTGGAAGAACAGGACACCGACGCGCTGCATTCGGCCGTGGATACGAAAAGCCAATGCGTCGACAAGATGGCCGAGCTTGAGAAACAACGCCGAGCGCTGTGCGAGACGTCAGGTTTTCACGCCGGGCCTGAACAGATGATCGAAATGTCGCTGTGGTGCGATGAAGATTCTGTCGTTTACAAAGCTTGGTCGCATTTGATGGAGATCGCCGCGGAATGCAACGCACTCAACCTGACCAACGGTGCCATTATTCGTATGCGCAACCAAATGGTCGAACGCAATCTCGCGGTGCTGCGAGGCGCGAACTCGAATCCCGACACCTACAAACGCGACGGCCGAGACATCGCTGCGATGAATCGGCGCTCGCTCGCCCAAGTTTGACACACGCAATAGCAACGGAAGGAACCTGAGCCATGTTGATAGTAAGCCGAAAGGACACAGAATCTATAGAGATCCGTCCCGATGAGGGTATCGATCTGAAGATGACGCTGGCAGACCTGTTTGCCGCAGGGCCGATTGAGATTACGATTTTCTCGGCCAATCACAATCGCGTAAAGATGGGCGTCCAGGCGCCAAGCGAACTTTGCATCTGGCGCAAAAAAGCCGCTGCCGCCTGAAGTGCAGCGCCGCGGCACGGATACGCCGCGAAGACTAGACCCGCAGGATGCGGGATGTCGGCCAAACGCGTGCATAAGGAGTATGCCGCCGTGGACAGAGATCGAGGGATACGATGAGAGCAATCATGTTGTTGCCGTTCTTGGCCATCGCCACATCTTGTGGCGGCGGTGGTTCGCCGGCGACGCCGGAAGCAACAGACGCAGCCAACGAACAAAGCCAGGTTCGCGCCCTGCCGTCCGACGATGACATCATTTCGAAGGTTTACGACCCCAACTACAGCGTACCCAATGGTTTTTTCGTCGATGAGCGTGCCAACACCGCACAAAGCTACACGGTCCATCATGTTATGGACGATTCCTCTTCTTATGAACTGTGTACTGATAATTACGCAGTCGCCGAAGCCTGGGAGTCAGCCGACAATGACGCTCGCAGCGTCAGCGGGTATTACGTTGGCGCCTACGAAAACGACCGCTACTACGAGTTCATTCGAGAGCTCAGCTATGACGATGACGTTGGCAATATCGGCGATTTGACTTCGCCCGGTTTCTCTCGTGTCTTCAAATGCAGCAATACCTATCGAGATGGCGTCGATCGCAGCCTGTTGTCGGGCTACGCAGGTAAGCTAAATACGCGACCGCTGACGCAGAATAGCGTGCGAGATTTTGCCGAATATTTCTGGCAATTCACGTTCTTTACGCAGCGTCATAAAAAAGTACTCGACAGCTACTCTGACTATTCGACGGACGGGCCCAATCAGACGCTGCGGCTGGCGTTTGCGAGTGCCCAGGGCAACGGGCGGTGCGACCTGATTGAGGTGATCGAATGGCGCTTCGTCGCCGACAATGTGTCGGGCGAGATTACAAGCCAGTTCAGCCCTTTAAAGAGCTTCGAAGCCGAGCTCGTCGACGGCAGCCCACAGCTCTGCCAATAGTCAAAAAGTAGCCAAAAAACCCCAGAACGATCTTCGATAGCCGGCCACCTACGGATGGGTTGCCCCTGTCGTTGTGGCAGCCATTCTGACGTCTGCATTATACGATCGAATGCTGCACGACAGCATCAAATCGCTATAATGCGCAGCCCGCATTCTAATAATGGGACTATTGACGTCCCGATAAAAACAGTATTCTGAGACCAATATGACGACCACACTTGAAGCGCTTCAGCAATGGGTTGACGCCGTTGCCGCTCACACCGAACCTTCGGACATCCGCTGGTGCACCGGCAGCGACGCCGAATACCAGGAACTCGTGACGCAGATGCTTGAGGACGGCACACTTTCGGCATTAAACCAAGACGAGTACCCCAACTGTTATTTGCACCTGTCGAACGCCAACGACGTTGCGCGCGTAGAACATTTGACCTATGTCTGCACATGCGAAGCGGAGGACGCCGGCCCGAATAATCACTGGATGGCCCCAGAGGAAGCCCACAGAAAAGTCGATGCGCTGTTCGATGGTGCGATGCGTGGCCGCACGATGTACGTAATTCCTTATTGCATGGGCCCGATCGATTCGCCGTACTCACGCTGCGGCGTCGAAATCACCGACAGCGCGTACGTGGTTGCCAATATGAAGCTGATGACGCGCATGGGCACAGCTGCGCTCAAGCGGATCGAGCGCGAAAGACGGTTCGTCAAAGGCCTACACTCGACCGGCGACCTCGATCCCGAACGCCGCCTGATCATGCATTTCCCCGAAGAACTGACGATCAAGAGTATCGGCTCAGGCTACGGCGGCAACGCCTTGCTCGGCAAGAAGTGCCATGCTTTACGTATTGCAAGCTACCAAGCTCGACAGGAAGGTTGGCTGGCCGAGCATATGTTGATTGTCGGCGTCGAGAGCCCGGATGGTGAAACACACTTCATTGCCTGCGCGTTTCCGTCGGCCTGTGGCAAAACCAACCTGGCGATGTTAGTTCCACCGGCTTCGCAGCCTGGCTGGAAGATCTGGACGCTTGGCGACGATATCGCGTGGCTGCATCTCGACGATCAAGGGCAGCTGCGGGCGATTAACCCCGAATCCGGTTACTTCGGCGTCGTTCCCGGAACAAACACTAAAACCAACAAAAACGCATTCGAGATGATCAGGCACGACACGATCTTCACGAACGTTGCGCGTACAGCCGATAATGAACCGTGGTGGGAAGACAAAAAGGTCGGCGAGCCGGCCACAGACTGGCAGGGACGCGAGTATCGCGCTGGTAATGGGCCCGCTGCACACCCAAACTCTCGGTTTACCGTCGCAGCTTCGAACAATCCTTGCTATTCCGAGCTTGCTGAAGCCGCCGAAGGCGTGCCCATTTCGGCGATAGTATTTGGCGGACGCCGTAAGGAACTTGCTCCACTCGTTTACGAATCCAAAGATTGGAGGCACGGCGTCCTGGTCGGTGCCGGCGTCGCGTCCGAAACGACGGCCGCAAATATCGGCGAAGTCGGCGTTGTACGACGGGATTCAATGGCAATGAAGCCCTTTTGCGGCTACAACTTTGGCGACTATTGGGCACACTGGCTGTCGTTCGACGAGCGGTCCGACAAGCTACCGAGAATCTTCCACGTCAATTGGTTCCGTCAGGATAGCGATGGCAAGTTCTTGTGGCCGGGATTCGGCGAGAACTTGCGCGTTTTGCGTTGGATTATCGACCGCTGCGAAGATCGCGTTGGCGGGAAAGAGACGCCGATCGGTTATTTGCCCAATGCGGGCGATATTGACACCCGTGACCTCGACGTGAGTCCGGAGACTATGGAAATCCTTACGTCAATCGATGTAGGCCAATGGCGCTCAGAATTGGCGTCGGTCGGAGGGTATTTGGAGGCATACGGCGACCGCTTGCCCGCGGAGCTACGTGAAGAACAACAACGCATCGCCGCGGCTCTGGTCGAAGCGTCATAGTTTGAGGTTGGAGCGGGCCTTACTCGATCGCTTTGTAATGTATCGCTAATGACGCGCCGGGCGCCTCGGCACGCCCGAGCCCTATCGTGCCCTCATCCGATAGCTCGGTCATATCCCGGCGTACAAATGTCTCTTTGCCATCCATGTCCTGCAAAAACGTACCATTAGTGCTCTGATCGATTAGCACGAACTTGCCACGCCGCATTTCGACTTTTGCGTGGATTCGCGAAATCAAGTTGCCCTTGATGACGACATCGTTATCGTCGGCGCGGCCAATGTTAATGCCTTTGCGCTTTTCCGAAACTTCGACCACGTTATCGCGGAATGTAATTAGCATTTTTGAAGCTCTTTTTTCTTTGTCTTCCCAGCCGATCGTCGGCAACATGCTGGTTGCCTCTTCGGGATTCCACAACAGCTCCCACAGCGCAACTTCATCGACGCGGCCGCGAACGGTAGCCACATCGATCTGCCGAGCTTGCTTGCGCAGATCTGGGCTCATGTGCTTGACAGTCTCACCCGAGATCACAATTTGTCGCGACTTGGCCTGCGAAGTCATGCGGTTTGCCGTGTGCACCGCGGCACCGAAAATATCATTCTGCTCCTGCACGACAGGGCCAAAATGGCAGCCGATACGGATCGAAACCGGGATGCCCGCATCCTTTCTACTTTGGGCTGAAATCCGACTCTGCATCATGACGGCCGCACCCATCGCCTCGTCGACGGATTCGAACGTCGACATCACTTCGTCGCCGATGGTCTTGATGACGGTTCCGTTGTACTGATGGGTGGCGTCTTTCATCACGTCCAGGCACGCAGCCACGGTCGCGCTTGCTCGGGTATCGCCATATTTATCATACAGCTGTGTACTGCCGACGACGTCGGCAAATATGATTGCTACTTCAAGATCCCGAGCCATCTGCTTATTTTACAAGCTATTTTTCGGCAACGATATACGCAATCCAAGCAAGATCGGCCTCCCCCTTCGGATCCGGCGTAAATTCACCATTGCCCTCGCCGTCCTCGTCGTCGCCTTCCCAGTAAACCGTTGCTTTCTTAAAACCAGCCTCAAGCAACAAGTCTCGAAGCTCTGGAGCGGTATACAGTCGCCATTCGTAGGTGAACGCTTTCTTAATCCGCGAACCATCGGGGAACTTGAAGTGAATATGGCAGCGCATGTGGTTAGTGACCGGGTGAAACTTCGCCTGGTGCCAGATATAGGTGAAGCCGTCATTTTTGGTCTTCTCTTTGGTCTCTTCAAACGCCTCGGGACCGCCAAACATATCCAAGAACAAAATGCCGTCGTCTTTTAGCGCGTCGTAGCCGCGCCGCATGTAGCGCAACATGTCGGCGCGTTCTTCCAAGATCCAATAGCTAAAATTGAACGCAGCGAGCACATCGACCTTCGGCGTCTCTACAGTCATTACATCCGATTCGATCAAACTAACCCGCGCCTGATCTTCGGATGGTAATTGAGCAAGACGGTTTTTCCGGCCCCACTCCAATACCGTCTGGTCGATATCGACGCCGATGGCCTGAAATTCGGGCCCCTGCTTGACCCACTCGCAAGACAGGCTCGCGGTGCCGCAGAAATCCTCGCGGAACAGATAGCCCGTACGGCCGCTTAGCTCCTTAAAAGTTTGCTGCAAAAATTCGATTTCGTGCTCTACGTTCTGTACCGACTGCTCATACAGTTCATGAATATCGGCCTCATCGGCCATCGTCGGTCTTTTCCTTGCGGGCTTCGCGCTCATGACAGGGGTCTTGCTCCTCATATAAAGATGTGAATTCAAATCGGGCGGTGCATTTTAAGCAGCTTCTGGTACCGCGTCGAGCGCTCGCTGCAAGACTTCGGGTCCGGCGCCGTGCTTGTGGGCATTTTCGCTGAGACAGCGCCGCCAGGCCCGGGCGCCTGGCTGCCCGGCAAATAGCCCGAGCATATGCCGACTAATTCGGTTCAGACGCTCGCCATCAATAAGTTGCTGCTCGATGTATGGCAGCATCCGTTCAACGATATCAACGCGATGCGGCATTTCCGCGCCGCTCAATAGGCGATTCTCGAGCTCGGCCAATAAATATGGCTCGTGGTAGGCCTGACGCCCGATCATGACGCCGTCAACGCATTCAAGCAGCTCTGAGATTTGTTCGGTGTGGCTCACGCCGCCGTTAATGTGAATATCGAGGTCGGGATTCCGTCGTTTGAGTCGAAACACGCGCTCGTAGTTTAACGGTGGAATAGTCCGATTGTCCTTCGGGCTAAGCCCGTCGAGGATCGCGATGCGCGCGTGAACGATGAATTTGCGGCAACCGGCTGCAACTAAGATATCGACGAACCGGCTCAGAAAATCATCTGTGTCATTTTCGTCAATACCGATTCGAGTTTTTACCGTAACCGGAACATTGCACTGATCCTGCATTTCTTTAATGCAACTGGCGACAATCTCCGGATGCGCCATCAGGCACGCACCAAATTGTCCACTTTGCACGCGGTCGCTGGGACAGCCGACGTTGATATTGATTTCATCGTAACCGCGTGTGTTGCTTTCGCGCGCAGCATACGCCATTAGTTCCGGGTCGCTTCCGCCGAGTTGCACGGCAATCGGATGTTCCGACGGGTCGAAGCGCAACAGCGAATCCTTGTCGCCATGATAGATCGCCGCGGCCGTCAGCATTTCCGTATACAGGCCAACGGAGGGACTTAACAACCGCATGAAGTAACGGCAATGGCGGTCCGTCCAGTCCATCATAGGTGCAATTGACACTTTGCAGGCTGTTGAGTAGTCTATCATTTTTCCTCGTTTTACTTTATTATTCAGTTGCTTATATCGCCCTATTCTCGACTCGTATTGTATTTGTTGTTGTCTATTTTGTACCAAATATAGCCCATGTCGCACTATGTCGCACCACTCATGTCGCACTTTCTTTTACCTAATTGGACTAATAAATGGCTACAATTCGACGGCGCCGACGTCGTGACGGCAGCCTAGCGTATCTCGCCGAGGTACGAATCAAACGTGATGGCCGCCTGGTCCACCGCGAATCCAAAACCTTTGACAAGCGTCGTCTCGCTACGGAATGGGCAACGCGACTGGAGAGCAAACTCAGCAAGCCAGATGCCGTTCCTAAGCGCAAGCAACTCGCTTTGAGCGGCCCACTGCACAAAATTCTATTGAAGTATCGCAAGGAAGTCTCTGAAATTCGCCCGATGGGCCGCAGCAAATCGGCCCACATAAAATTTCTTGAGAAAACGAGTCTCGCGAACATCGACGTAGGCGACATCGAGTCTTCTGACTTGATCGAACATGTGCGAGCCCGACGAAAATCAGGTGCCGGCCCGGCAACCGTAAACAATGACCTCGTCTGGTTACGGATTATCCTGCGATATGCACGCGCCGCATGGAATGTACCTGTTGACCTTACGGTGATCGATGACGCATATGAGGTTCTCAGGGC